>Ga0181518_10000007_pt1 | contig 268283 bp, 234 predicted proteins | sample PEATcosm2014_Bin_28_FD_119751 | JGI IMG/M metagenome (GOLD analysis project Ga0181518, IMG submission 119751) | Peatland microbial communities from MTU Mesocosm Facility, Houghton, MI, USA - PEATcosm2014_Bin01_60_metaG | ecosystem: Environmental > Terrestrial > Soil > Wetlands > Peat | place...
AAATACTGATTGCGCGCGTTCATGTCCACCTTTCATGGGTGCCATGTTTCGCGCCCTCCGGGTTACATTTTCATTTGGCTCAATCGATCCTCTCCTGGTGACATTTTAGATGACTCAATTCGGGCTGACACTGTAGCAGGCGCTCTCGCGGTATAATCCACTTTACGAGTACTACTACCACCAGCATCATCCAGGCGGAGTTGGCGGCCATGCTGGCCGCGCAGCGCACGGCGTTTGCACGTCACCCGCCCGACACGTCGCGGCGCCTCCAGGCTCTGCGAGATCTGCTGAAAGCCGTTCGCGGCCGGCGCGAAGAAATTGTCCAGGCGATTTCGGAGGATTTCGGAGGCCGCGCGCGCCAGGAGACCCTGCTGCTGGAAGTCTTCCCCGTAGTGGATACGATCCGCCACGTCATACGCCATCTGCCGGAATGGGTGCGCCCGCGGCCGGTGTCGGCGGGCTGGCAATTCCTGCCCGGCCGCGCCCGGGTGATTTATCAGCCGCTCGGCGTGGTGGGCATCATTGGCGCCTGGAACTACCCGCTGCTGCTCAGTATCTCGCCGCTGGTCAGCGCGCTCGCCGCGGGCAACCACGTGATGCTGAAGCCTTCGGAACTGGCGCCCCGAACGGCGGACCTGCTGGCGCGCGTCGCGGCCGATCTGTTTCCCGCCGAGTATGTCACGGTGGTGACGGGCGGCCCGGAGACTGGCGCGACGTTCGCTTCGCAGCCCTTCGACCACCTGCTTTTCACGGGATCGACGCGCGTGGGCAAGCTCATCATGCGCTCCGCCAGCGAGAACTTGACGCCCGTCACTCTGGAACTCGGCGGCAAGTCGCCCGCGCTGGTGCACCGCGATTTTCCCCTCGAAACAGCGGCCGCGCGCATCATGGCGGGTAAGCTCTACAACGCCGGGCAGACCTGCATTGCGCCCGACTATGTCCTGGTGCACGCGGACGCGCGCGAGGAGTTTACGCGGCACGCCGCGGCAGCGGCCGCCGCCATGTATCCGCGGCTGGTATCCAATCCGGACTACACGCGCATCATCAACCGAAACCACTATCAGCGCCTGCGAGGCCTGGTGGAAGACGCCGCAATCAAGGGCGCCGAGATACTTGAATTGAATCCGGCGCACGAAGCCGGCAACGCCGAAAACCGCGTGTTTCCGCCAACCTTGCTGTGGAACGTAAGCGACCCGATGGCCGTGATGCGGGAAGAGATCTTCGGCCCGGTCCTGCCGCTGGTCACTTACAAGTCACTCGACGAAGCTATCGAGTATGTGAACTCCAGGCCGCGGCCTCTCGCGCTGTATTACTTCGATAACAACTCGAAACGCGTGGCCTCTGTGCTGACGCGTACCGTGTCCGGCGGCGTGACTGTGAATGACACCATCCTGCACATCGCCCAGAATGACTTGCCGTTCGGCGGAGTAGGTCCCAGCGGTATGGGATTCTATCATGGGTTCGACGGCTTCGAGACTTTCTCAAAGAAGAAAGGTATCTTCCTGCAGAGCCGCTTCACTACTCTTGGGCTGCTGCGCCCGCCTTATGGAACGCTCGCCAAACGAGTCACTGATTTCCTGATCGGCCGGTAAGTTGCTCTGTGTCCGTGGCGCGCGCTTTTAGCGCTGGGGGGAGCTTCAGCTCGCTCGATATAGTGGTCTGATTCACCCGTGACGCGCCGCGAACTGGTCGCTCTCACCCTATCAACGCGTTTCGGCCAAGTATGGCCAGCCGGTTCTGAAGCTTTCCGCGGGGCATGGGCGCTCTTTTGGGCGGCGGTTGGCACGGCGAGCAGCAGGGGCTCACAAACAAAAATACGACGAACGAAGCCAATTTCCACATAACTTTTTTATGCGCCGAAATGCCCCTGCCTGCCGTTTCTTGGGGGAGCCGTTTGATAAAGCCGCCGCAACAGCAGCGGTGGACCCCTCGCTGCAGCGGCAAGATTCGCGGATTGCCCGGTAGGCGCGGAAGGCTACGCGGGCGGCGGGACGGTACTACCAGGGTGACCGCCGGCCCGATCGCGGAGCTTCGGCCTGGCTCGGGCGTGTAAGCCCGTTACCGCCAAACTGCTCAACGGTAAGCCTCAGAGCGATGGCGGACACCGAAGATGCGCATGACGTTCTCTTCGAGCGTGAAGAGGACCCGGTAGTCGCCAACGCGGAGGCGGAAGGCGCCGGCCATATCGCCGTGGAGCGTGGCCACTTTGCCGGAGCCGGTGCGGGCGTAATGCAGTGTTCCTTCGAACAGCCGCATCGCGGTGGTGCGGTCCAAGGCACGCACGTCGGCTCTGGCCTCATCGAGCCACTCGATGCCGTAGGGCGGCATTACTGCAAGTCGTCCGGCGGGTTCCGAAGATCTTCCGGCTTGAGATCGAAGTCAGCGAGCACATCCGCCATCGGTACACCCTTGCCGCCGTGTTTCCGGAACCACGCCTGGCCTTCGAGAAAGCGGCGGCGGTCTTCGCTGGTCACGGGCTCATCGTCGGGCGGGGCCGTAGCCGCGGCACGGGCCACAGGATCGAGCAGCATGAACTCCAAGAAACGGACGGCGGTAGAGATTTGGGAGGCTGGTAACCGTTCGATCAGTTCGTGAGCGTGCTGCTTATCGGGAGCGGTTTCCATCATTTCTCCTTGCGTGGTCGCCGCCGGGTCTTAGCGCCGTGGCGACGCGGAGGATAGTATCCGCGCTGATGCTAAACGCGAACTTCCATCTTTATGCATTATAATGCAACGTCGTATTAAGTATTCTGTGTCCTCGTGGAGCGCGGGTTCTTACCGCACCCTGATTTGTTCGAGCGGCACATCTTCGCCTGGCGCAAAACGGGCTCGATCCAGTTTAGCGGCGGTCTCGGCGTCGATGACTTCCTCATCGCTCAGTTCCGTCAAGAAGGAGAGAGCCATCGCACTTCGGCGTCGGGAAGAGCATCTACGAGCGCGTGAAGACGATCACGGTCGGAGGACATACCTGCAATTGTATCGTGTGGAGAGAGTTACGGTAGGTGGGTCGCGGTTGGCAGGCGGAAGCGCCTGACTCACCTTAAGCTGCCATAATAAAAGACCTATGAACATGCGGGAATCGATCACGAGCCTTGCCCTGCGAATCGCGGCACTGGGCTTCCTCGCCGCGGCCGGCCAATTGGCGGCCCTTGACAACGGACTGGCGCGCACTCCGCCCATGGGCTGGAACAGTTGGAACAAGTTCGGTTGCAACGTCAGCGAAGACCTCATCAAGCAGGCGGCCGACGCCATGGTCAGCAGCGGCATGAAAGACGCCGGCTACCAGTACGTCGTAATCGACGACTGCTGGCAGGTGGACCGCGATGCGCAAGGCAACATCGTCGCCGACGCGAAACACTTCCCCTCCGGCATGCGCGCGCTGGCCGATTACGTGCACGCGAAAGGTTTGAAGTTCGGCATCTATTCCGACGCCGGCACCGGGACCTGCCAGAACCGCCCCGGCGGCCGCGGCTACGAGTTCCAGGATGCCCGTCAATACGCCGCGTGGGGCGTCGATTATCTGAAGTACGATTGGTGCAACCACAGCACGCAGGACTCGGCTGCGTCGTATTCGATCATGCGCGATGCGCTGAAGAAATCCGGCCGGCCCATCGTCTTCAGCCTCTGCGAATGGGGATCCACGAAGCCCTGGCTTTGGGCGCGCGATGTCGGCAATCTGTGGCGCACCACCGACGACATCACCGACAAATGGGACTTTCACCCAAAGGATGGCGGGCTCGGCGTGGTGCAGATCCTCGATCTGCAGGATGGAATCGGGCCCTACGCGGGACCCGGCCACTGGAACGATCCCGACATGCTGGAAGTCGGCAACGGCGGCATGAGCCTGACCGAATACCGCGCGCACTTCAGCATGTGGTGTCTGCTTGCGGCGCCCCTGATGGCCGGCAACGATATTCGCAGCATGAAGGCCGACATACGCGACATCCTCACCAACAAGGAAGTGATCGCCATCGATCAGGACCCGCTGGGACGCGAGGGCCGCAGGGTGAAGCGCTCCGATGGTCTCGAGGTCTGGGGACGACAACTGGCCGATGGAAGCCGCGCCGTCGCTTTGCTCAATCGCACCGCCGCCGAGGCGGAAATCACCGTGACGTGGCCCGACATCGGCTATCCAACGAATTTGACGGCCAAGGTACGCGACCTCTGGGCCAAAAAAGACCTCGGGGAAAAAACGGGGAACTTCTCCGCGCCCGTGCCCAGCCACGGCGTGGTGATGGTTACCATCAAGCCGTAATGTTGACCGATCTTCGATTCGCCTTGCGCACGTGGCGCCAGAATCCCATTCCGGCGCTGGCCGCGGTGCTGACGCTGGCTCTGGGCGCCGGAGCGAACACCGCCATTTTCAGTGTGATCCACGCGGTCATGCTCAAGCCGCTGCCCTACCCGCAGCCGGACCGTCTGGTGCAGATCTGGTCCGTAGACCTGATCTCAGGTTGCCGGTGAACGCCGTACCGCGGGAGTTAAATAAGCGTGCGCCTGACAGGAGTGCCCAACCTGGCGGGCACCTCGGCGCGCAGAAGTGACAGCGCCCCTACTGCTTCTGCCGCGGCGGCACGAAGTCCGGCGGCAGCGCCGAGCCTTCGCCGAAGAAATAGTCGTCCATCTGCTTCAGGAGGAACTCCTGCGCCTCCTGCGTCCCCAGGTTCAGCCGGTACTCGTTCATGAGCATCTTCATGTGCTCCACCCACATCTTCCAGGCTTCCTTGGAGACGTTCTCGTAAATCTTCTGGCCCAGCGGGTGCCCTTCAAAAGGAACTTCGTCCAGCCCCGGCATCTCCCTTTGAAACTTGACGCAGAAGACCTTGCGCGCGCTGGACGGCGCTTCAATGTTGACCGGGTTCATCGATCCGCTACCACATCCCATTCCTATGTCCTCGTTACCCAGCATACTATGCCAGGCCGGCTAACTCACGCGCGGTATCCTGAATGGCCGCATTGCGGCGGCCAATGGCCCTCTCCGGCTGCCCGGCGGCGCAGGCGGTTCTGTTACGGAATCGAGCCGATGGCATTTGAAATCCGCGCACCGGCGCGCAGGCGTCTACCCTACGGTAGAATCGCGCCGCTGCTGCTGACCGGGTGCGGCTTGTCAAGATGGACATCCACTTCCATGGCCACCGAAATCGGCAAGGCACAGCAGGCGTACTTTCCGGCGATCCGCGTGCCACTCTCCTCTCACGCGGCGCGGTTCTCAGGCGGACTCGACGGTTTCTCCGGAGTCTTGGCCGTCTCGTCAGGCGACTTGCCCGCGCTTCGCAAGTTCACGAATTTGTTTAGCGTATCGAACCAGAATGGGGCGCCCAGGGACACCGCCAGGATGGTCAAAATCCAGCCGGCCACGCGCTCGAACCAGTCCGGGACGCCCCCACCCTGTACGCCCTTCCATCCGAGTATCTGCCCCACCAGCGCGCTCTCCGCATCCGTCAACACATCGGAGCCGCCGGAGCTATCCTTTGGATTTGTGCGTGAATCGGGATTCGTATTCCCCACGTTCACCGGCGGGCGGGGCTGGGCCGCGCGTTCCTTGGCGCTCTCCACCACGGCGCTCCGCAGCACCGGTTCCGTCCAGAGCTGGCGAGCGATATGCAGCGTGTCGGCATTCGTGGCGATGGTGAGCACGCCCGCCACGATTAACGTCCAAAGCTGCGTTCTCCGCTTGTACCAGCCGGAAACGCGATCCATGGTGTCGTCAAACCAGCCCTCGATGGCTCGTTGCGCCTGCTCCAGGTTGTTGTTCGTGTTCTGGATCAACGCCAGCAGTGCTGTCTTCACATCGCCATCCGGCAGGTTTTTAATGCCTGTCTCCAGTTGATCGAAGGTGATGCTTCCGGGCTGCTGCGGTGTGACGAGGTCCATGACGACCTTTGCGAAGCTTCGCGCAGACATGTAGGAGAATTTCCCTTGCCCACTCTCGCCCTCGTCCATCAGTCCGGTCACGAGAGGGTGCTTGTAAAAATCACCAAGCATTTCCAGGAGATTCCCGCCATCCGCGCTTTTCGTCAGCCGCTGGCCGTCCAACATTTGTTTCAGGCCGCTCGCCAGCAGCCTGCCGCGCGTCTTGAAAACCGCCGCGATCCATTCATTCGCGGTGGTGCAGAATGTCGCGAGCAGCAAGTACAAAAATGCCATGCCAATCGCGACTTCCAAAACGGTCGATCCAAATAGTCCCGTCATATTCCTCCTCGGCGGCGACAATATCAGGATGACTATATACCAAAAATGGGAAAATGGAAACGGTTAATTTGCCAAGAAAATCTATTTCCGGCTGCGCACTTCCCCTGCCAGCGTGGCGTCCCAGCGCGCATCGCCCTGCGCCAGGTATTTGCCGAGCTTGTCCCAGTCGTCGCGGGTGATGCCGTTCAGGTCGTACACCACGCGGCCGTTGCGAACAGTCAGCTCGCACGTCAGCTTGCGCGTTCCCTTCATGCGCGCGCCGTACGAATCCACAAAGCCGAAGCTGCCTTCTTCGACCCGCAGCACGGCCACATCCGCGCCAGCGCCCACCGATAAGTTGCCGAGTTCTTCGCGCTTGATCTCATGCGCCGGAGTCCACGTCGAGCGTAGGATCACTTCGTCGAGCGGCATGCCCATATTCAGAAACTTGGACATCACGTTGAGCATGTCTTTCATGCCGGAATTCATGCTGCCGATGTGCAGGTCGGTCGAGATCGAATCCGGCGCGAAACCCTGGCGCATGGCGGGAACCGCCTGACGGAACAAAAAGCTGCCGCCGCCGTGGCCCACATCGAAGATAATGCCGCGCCGCCGCGCCTCGAAGAGATAGGGCAGAATGCGGCCGTCATCGTCCAGGATGGGGACCCAGCCCAGGTAAGTATGCGTGTAGATATCGCCGGGGCGGAGTTTCTTCAGCACCAGATCCTGAAAGGGACGCTCGGGGCGGAAGACACCGAAATCCACCATGACGGGAATGTTCGCGAGCGTGCCGGCTTCCACCGCATGCTCCACCGGCGTCCATTCGGGGCCTGCGTAATGGGCCGTCTTGATGCCAATGATAATGTCGTTGTGCGCGAGGGCTTGGTCGGCGGCGGACTTCGCATCCATGTCGGTCAAGTCCTGCTCGGGGGCGCCGGCCATGCCTCTTCCGACGATGTTGAGGAACGCCAGCACACGTGTCTTGGCGCGGTCGATGACCCGGTCTTTGAAATCCGGAAAGTTGCGCCAGCCGGAGCTGCCCGCGTCCGCCACCGTAGTCACGCCGGAGCGGAAGGTGAAACCATCCGGGTAGACGCTGTTATCGCCGCAGTATGCCCCGCGCTGGCCGGTGCCGGCATAGACGTGGACGTGCATATCGACCAGGCCCGGAGTGACGTAGAGGCCGGAGACATCCACCACCTTGGCGGCTTTGGTGGCGGGAATGTCGGCGGCGACTTCGGCGATTTTGCCGCCTGCAATGGCGACATCGCGCACGGCGCTAATCTTGTTCTTGCCGTCGATGACGTGGCCGCCTTTCAGCAGCAGGTCGTAAGGTGGTTGGGCAAACATGCCGGTTGTAAAGAATAAGGCCGGAAGGAACTTCATTTCCCGATTATATCGACGGGCGAGGGGTCGCTGGCTCACTTACGCTGCCGCTCGAACTCCCACGCGGTCGAAATAATATCGCGCATCTCCTTGTACCGCGGCTCCCATCCAAGCACGCGGCGCAGTTTATCCGCATTGGCCACCAACGCCGGCGGGTCGCCTTCGCGCCGAGCGCCGATCACATAAGGCACCTGGCGCCCCGTGGCCTCCTGTACCGCGCGAATCATCTCCAGCACGGAGTGCCCGCTGCCGGTGCCCACGTTGAACTGATCGGATGCCGCGCCTGTCAGCAGCGCCTCAACCGCCAGAATATGCGCTTCCGCCAGATCGTTCACGTGGATATAGTCGCGTATGCACGTGCCGTCCGGCGTATCGTAATCGTCGCCGAAGACGGTCATGGGCTGGCCGGTCTTCACGGCGCGCAGCATCAGCGGGATAAGGTGCGTTTCGGGATCGTGCTCCTCGCCCAGGCCGCCGGCGGGGTCGGCGCCGCATGCGTTGAAATAACGCAGACAAACGCTGCGCAGCGAATGGATGAGATCGAACCACTTCAGCATGGTCTCCACCATCGCCTTGGATTGGCCGTAGGTATTCACGGGTGCGATGGGGAAGTTTTCGAGAATGGGCGACACGTGCGGAATGCCATAGACCGCGGCCGTCGAGGAGAACACCAGGTGCTTCACGCCAGCCCGGAGCATGGCCGTGAAGAGCGAGAGCGAGCCGCCCACGTTGTTCGAAAAGTAAAGCTCCGGGACGTGCATCGATTCGGCAACGGAGAGATAAGCGGCAAAGTGTATCACCGCATCGTGGCCGCCCAGCACGTCCGCCAGTTCATCGGTCTGCTGCACGTGCAACTGGTGGAACTCGCGCGATTCCACGTTATGGCGGAAGCCGCGCGAAAGATCGTCCACCACGGTGACCCTATAGCCGTGCTTGAGCAGCAGGCGGACCGTGTGCGCGCCGATATAACCCGCGCCGCCAGTAACCAGGATGCGTCGAATACTCACGCTTCCGATTGTAGTAGGATCGCAGGCCGGGAAGCTATGACCCGCCACGTTGCGGCGGTCGTGCGGATTTCTTTACCGCTGGCGGCTGCGCCGTCGCGGCTCAAGCTCCGCCCGTGCCGTGTCCCTACAGCAGGGCGATGACGATGTTGGTGTCCAGCAAAAACACCACTCGCCGGCATCGACGCGCTCGCAGCCTTCTTCAATCGCCTGCGCCATCTGCCGGGCCGAAACGGCGTCGAGAGAGAACGAGAACTGGCGTAGCGCCGCGCCGCGCTCGCCCTTCGGCGCAGAACGGCCAAAGAAGCCACGAAACCGGAGCACGCGTTCCTGCATTTCCGGAGGCAAAGCTTTCACCTGCTCGGCGATCTCGCGTCTGAAGTCCAGCTGCGGAGTCCCTCTCTGCTCCGGGATACGCCCCCGTGGCGCGCCCAACACCTCCGGCAAAACGCCAACCGTCGCTCTGAGAACAACCCAGCAGGGCTGCCCGGCAAAGTTCGGGATGTCCACTACGCCCGGGTGGCTGGGAGCCGTGCTTGCCAACTGCCGTGACCGGCGTACTACGGGAAGAGTCCCCGTGGGCGGCCGGCGGGCCGGCACTTCCCAGATCGCGAATTGGAGAGCACTTAAATTGCGATTCACCTTTTGGCGTATGCCGTGAAAATGTAATCCTTTGACGCGGCTAGCGTGTGGCATGCGGCGCCGCACTTGGCGTCGTTCCCCTGCGGCGGCTTGCTGGCCGAGGTGGCCGGCGTGAACGTACCGGATGCGGCGTCATAGTCGAACATGCCGTATCCCCATCCGTGCGTGTCAGAGAATCTCTTGCTGTCCTTCTCGATGAACTCGACCTCAGTCAGGTCACCAGGCACCGTGTCTGGGATGCTCGCAGAAAAGGGGGGGGTGGTTAACTTTTTCGGTCTCCACTCAATCTTCGCAATCTTGGAGCCCTCGGGGAAGGGCTTGCCATTGCCGGGAACACCTTCCTTGTATGCGTCGATCATCACGGGGTTCGCAAGGATGAGTCTGATCACGTTTTGCGCGTCGGTCTGACTCGGGCCGACAGCCTGCCAGTCTTCGTATCCCTTGAACTCAGAGAACGCGAGCCCATTCGGCACCTTCACCGTGTACTTGTCCTGCGCGGCAATGGCCCAGCCGCCCATGACGGTGAGCACTCCCGTAATCGCCGCAATCATCGCCATCCTTTTGCATTTCATTGAGCACACCCTTTCATCTCCCAGTACCGCAAGCAGCGCGCCAACTTGGCCTCACGCCCTTATCTGCTGAAGCAAAAGCATTTCCGAAACTCCTATGGCGGCCCTGTGATGTCGAACTGTCGAATGCTTGGCTCGTGGAACGGGCGGTTCGCGTCGGCCCAATGACACATCGGGGGCCGAACTGCCGGCAAGCACGGCCCCTCATCACGAGTGGACACGTCCACCACCATTTCAGGCCCTACTGGACGCGAGGCAGATCCGGTGACTTGCCACAAATGGCGTTCGAGGAAATCAGGATGCAGCCGGCATTGCCCGCTGCACGGTCCGCCTTTCGGACTTCTGGCGCGCCAGCATCTGGACCCGCGGTGGCGCTATTCGTGACGTTTGGCGGTATTTATAGTCCAATAGAATCATGAACAGGGTCATCGCAATGCTCCTCTTCGTCCCTTGCGCATTCGCAGGAGATCCCGAATGGCCCGGTTTTCGCGGCCCCTCCTCCAACCCCTCCTCCCTCAACTCCAATCTGCCCGACAGATGGTCGAAAACGTCGAACATCGAGTGGACCGCGACCCTTCCCGGCCTGGGCTGGTCTTCTCCGATCGTCGCCGGCAGGAACATCTTCGTCACGACCGTCACAACCGACGGCAAGGCGAAACAGCCGCAAGTCGGCACCGACTATTCCAACGATTACGCCGCGGAACTTCAGAAGCAGGGGCTCAAAGACCAGGAGATCATGGACCGGCTGAACGCGCGCGATTTCGAATTGCCGAACGAAGTCTCCCTCCACTACTTCCTGTATTCCATCGATATCGAGTCCGGTAAGGTCAACTGGAAACGGGAATTCCATGCCGGCCGGCCGCCCGGGGGGCGTCATCGTAAGAACAGCTTCTGCTCGGAAACCCCTGTCACCGACGGCCAGCGCGTCTACGTGTACATTAATAATCTCGGCCTTTTCGCCTATGATCTCAACGGCAACAAAGTCTGGAACACGCCGCTCGAAAGTTTCCCCACTATCATGGATTTCGGTACGGCCTCATCACCCACGCTGGTTGATGATCTCATCGTCGTCGTCAACGACAACGAAAAACAGGAATTCATCGCGGCGTTCGATAAGAGTACGGGCAAGCAGGTCTGGCGCACGGATCGCTCCATCCATTTGAAAGGCGCGGACCGGCAGACGGGCTGGTCGAGCCCCTACATTTGGAAGAACTCCGGGCGCACGGAAATCGTCACCATCGGCCCTGGCCTCGCCATCAGCTACGATCTGAAAGGCAAAGAATTGTGGCGGCTGGGCGGGATGTCGGCCATGCCCATCCCGAGTCCATTCGCCTATGACGGGCTTTTGTATCTGAACGGGGGGGGCGGGAAAGCCATTGCCGCCATCAAACCCGGCGCCAGCGGAGATCTCACCACAGCCGACGGCGCCAAAATGAACGATTACGTAGCTTGGCTGCAGCCCAAGGCCGGAACTTATCTGCCGACCGAACTGGCCTACGAAGGCGCGATCTATGTGCTCACGCACAACGGTATCCTGACGCGCTTTGACGCTAAGACCGGACTGCAGACCTACAAGACGCGCATCGGCGAAGGTGGCGACTTCACCTCATCGCCCTGGGGCTACAACGACAAGATTTTTTGTCTGAACGAAGAAGGCCGAACGTTCGCGATCCGCGCTGGCGATAAATACGAATTGCTGGATTCCAACGACCTCGGCGAGATGGCGCTGGCCACCCCAGCCCTCATTGGCGATCGCCTGATCCTGCGCACCGAGAATCACCTCTACTCCATACGCAACGCGCTCAGCAGCAGGCGCCGCTAATGGACCGGATTCAGGGAGTGGTTTGGGCAGAATCGCGTTTCATCCCATACGCCCCCGGACGCCGATGTTTGCCGAAGCACCCAAACCGGGAATCCCCGGCAGGCCGTCCCGGCGAAGGTTGCCCGATACTTGCCGCCTATGACCATCGAAATGGCGCCTCCCGGCTTCGTGTGCCTTCGAGCAACCAGAACGGCGGGCGAGGCGCGCGGATCGCGACCTAGTGGGTCGATGCTTCAATCGTCGGCGAGCTAAAACGTGTGCCAGTGGCGCGGCAGGCAGCCGAGCATGATGTCCCCAAGCCCTCCGGCATAGATCCCAAGATATGGCGGTCTGGGAGATCACTCCCGTGAAGTCCCCGTCTTGTCAACCGCCCGAAAAATGCGTCGCGACAATTCCCCTACGGGGCACACCCGGACTACGGCCGCCGCGAACTCCCCTGAAATCGCTGCTGAGGCCACCCGCCGATCACGCCCCGGCCAAAATCCTCCTTCCCCAGCGTCTCCCTCCTTACCACCTCGCCGCCCTTCCGCCCGCGGAACCAGCCGTCCTCCATGCTATCGTAGAGACGGGAAGATCTCGTCCGCTCGCATGAGGGGCCGCGATGTCACCCCTATCCAGCCAGAGCAGGACCTTTATATGCTTGCGCCTCTTCAGACTTGCCGCAAAAGCGCCAGCTATCCTGCAGCCGCCAGTCCGCGCGTCAATCAGTTCAGCGGAGGCATTAAGTCATGTATTATCAATACTTTGGGATTTGATTGTCCAAATGGGCACCTGCCCCGCCGGGCCGGGCCGACGCAACGCGATGCAACGCTGCACAAATCCGCCGAATCCCGCGCCACCCCATGAAGATCGGTATCGACCTCGGCACCACCAACTCCGCCCTGGCTTACATCGATGAGCGCGAAGCCGAAGATCGCGACTTTCCTCCGATCCACATCTTCGAAACTCCGCAACTGGTCGCCCCCGGACGCATCGAACCGCGCCGCACCCTGCCCTCCTTCCTGTTCCTCGAAGAGGGCGAGCCGGTGGGACTCTACGCCCGCGAGCAGGGCGCGCTGGTGCCTACCAAGCTGGTGCATTCCGCCAAATCGTGGCTCTCGAACCCGGATGTGGACCGCACCGCCAAGATCCTGCCCTGGGATTCGCCGGAAACCGGCCGTGTGCTGTCACCCGTGGAGGTCTCGTCACGCTACATCGGCGCTTTCCGCGACGCTTGGGACACATCTTTGGGCAAGGTCAAACACCTGCCGCTTGCGGAGCAGGATATCGTGCTGACCGTGCCGGCCTCCTTCGACGAAGAGGCTCGCGAGCTGACCGTGCTGGCCGCCCAGCAGGCCGGCCTGCCAAAGTTGACGCTGCTCGAAGAGCCGGCCGCGGCTTTTTATTCCTGGATCGCCAACAACCTCGCGCAATCCCGCAAGCGGCTCTACGACGGCCAGATTGTGCTGGTGTGCGACGTGGGCGGCGGCACCAGCGACTTCAGCCTCATCCGCGTCGAGCGCCAGGGCGATCTGGTCAATTTCACCCGCACCGCCGTCGGCAAACATCTGCTGCTGGGCGGCGACAACCTCGATCTCACCATCGCCTGGCTCGTCGAAACCAAGCTCAACGTGCCGCTCTCCATCCGCCAGCGCAGCGGCTTGCGCCAGCAATGTACCGTAGCCAAAGAGCGGCTGCTCAGCGATCCGAATCTGAAGAGCGTGGAGATCACCGTGCTGGGCACTGGCTCCGCGCTGATCGGCAAGGCGCTGAAGACCGAGGTGCTGCGCGAAGAGGTGCTGGAACTGGCGCTGGAAGGCTTCCTGCCCGTCACCGCGCGCGGCGATCTGCCTAAGGAAGAAAAACGCAGCCTTTTCCGCGAGCTCGGCCTGCCTTACGTCTCGGATCCCGCCATTACCAAGCACTTGAACGCGTTTCTCGAAAGCGCCGGCCAGGCGCCCGATGCCATTCTTTTCAACGGCGGATTTTTTATCCCCGAGATCCTCCGCGAGCGGGTAGCCGATGTAGTGGGCCACTGGTACGGCAAACGCCCCGAAGTCTTCGAGAACCGGGACCTGGATCTGGCAGTGGCGACCGGCGCGGCTTATTATTCGTACGTACGCGCGACCGGCAGCGGCGTGCTGGTGCGCGGCGGCCTGCCGCGGACCTATTACATCGGCATCGGCGACACGACCGCAGTGTGCCTAGTGCCGCGCGGCGCGGAAGAGGGCGCTACCCTCGAATTCGATAACGACGCCTTGCAGCTTGTCGCCAATAAGCCCGTGTCATTCCGGCTGTATAGTTCGCTAACGCGCAGCGAGGATCGTCTTGGCGATGTCGTGGAGTTGCCGGCCCTGGGCCCCGATCTGCACATGCACGCACCGCTGCATGCCGTGATCCGGTTTGGCAAGAAAGCCGGCGAGCGGCTTATCCCCGTCAAGCTGGGCGCGCGTCTGACGGAGATTGGCACCCTCGAGACCTGGTGCGAATCGAAAATCAGCGAGAACCGCTGGCGCCTCCAGTTCGAACTGCGTAAATCGGCTGCCGAACTGGCGGAGCGCAAGCCCGCGGCGGTCATCGGCGAGCAGGCCCTGAAGCAGGCGCTGGAGCTGATTCCGGCGGTCTTTTCGACGGGCGCCAGATCGCCCATCGCGCCAGAAGAGCTGCCCGCGAAACTGGAGCAAATCCTCGGATTGGGTAAGAACTCCTGGCCGCTTTCCGCCATACGCCAACTGGCCGACGCATTTCTAACCGCGGCGGATGGGCGCAAGAAAAGCCCGGCTTACGAAGCGCGCTGGCTGAACTTGGGCGGCTTCTGTCTGCGCCCCGGCTTCGGCTATCCGGGCGACGACTGGCGCATCGAGCAGGCCCGGCGCGTCTACGCCTCCGGCTTGCAACATACTAACCAAGTGCAGTGTGAAATCGATTGGTGGATTCTTTGGGGGCGCTTGGCAGGCGGGCTGAATCGCAACCAGCAGAACGACATCTACCAGCGGCTATCCGGCTTCCTGCTGCCGCGGGGCGGCAAGAAACAGCGCCTCAACAGCAGCCTGCTGCGCGAAATGTGGCGCACCGCGGCAAGCCTCGAGCTGCTGCCCGTCGGTACTAAGGTCGAATTGGGCGAAGCGCTGGTGCGCAGGGTGAAGAGCGGCGACTTCCGCGAAAGCGAGCTGTGGTGCCTGTCGCGCCTGGGTGCGCGCGAGCTGTTCTATGGGCCCATCAACCAGGTAGTTCCACCGGCTGCCGCGGGCCGGTGGGCCGAGGCGCTTCTGCCGCTGGAGTCCACGGGCGCCGCCGACGCCTTGGCAGCCATCGCGCGCCGCACCGAGGATCCCACGCGCGACCTGGCGCCCGCGACGCTCACAGCCGCGCGGCGCAAGCTCGAAAGCTCGCCCCATGCCGATCGTTACGTGGCGGTGTTGGAAGGCGAGGAAGAACGCGACGAGCGGGCTATGGGCCGCATCTTCGGCGAGGAATTGCCTTCAGGCTTGGTACTGGCGGCTGGCGATGACGCTCCGGCTTAAGACCGTTTGCTGCGGGGGATCAAGATGCCAATTGCAGCTAAGCCCAATCCCATCAACACGTAGCTGACGGGCTCCGGAACAGAAGGACTGGTCGTCGAGTCGATCTGACCGTCGTACAGCACTCCGAATGGGCTGCCTCCTACGAACTGGTAAGCGTCAATCACCAGAGTGTATGTGCCGGCGCCCACGTCGATTTGGCCCGCACCATCGCCGAAATTCAGCACTCCGGGGTCAGCTTGTATGCAACCAATCGGGCCATTCGCGCAAACCGAGCCTCCATTGAAGTTCGCCGCGATGCTGGCGAGGGCGCCTGTATTGCCCTGGCCGCTCGTGACCGTGCCGGGATCCAGATAAACCGCCGCGGTGTCGTCAGCCCAGATCGAGATGCTGCCAGTATTGAAGGCATTCGGCAAGGTGAACGTGTAGTAGAACGTGGCTGTGGGCGTGGAAGTGTTCGAGTATGTCGGCGGGTTACCAGCGTTCGGGACGCACCGGCCGGTTGATGGAACGAACACGTTGCAGCCTGTAGAACCGCCGGCGGACGGGACGTAGGAAACCCACTCGGCGCCCAAGATGGTGGGGGTGGCCCACGCCGGAGAAACGGGAATACCCACGTCGTTCCCAGACCCGGTGCCTGCAGCAAATGTCGAGAAGTATGTTCCGCTGGTGTCGCTAAAGATGTCGATGATCCCGGCGTTTGCGGTGTGCGTGCCCCCCAGGAGAGCCAAAACCAGCAAACCCAAACCAAAGACGCGCCACCCCGCGACGGATGTCATGGAACTCCTCCTCTCAGTAATCTACCTTAATTTCACCACCGAAGAAAGCACAAAACACAAGTTTTTGAACATTTTTGATACCGGTACGGTTCAGGCTTGTTCTGCTTGTTCAGGGTATGGTTCGGGGTGCAAAGCGCCGCGCAAAGCGATAACGCCTGTGCGCTACCCGGAGAGCGGCCCCGAAACGGGGCATTTTAGCCCCTTTCCGGCAACCGCAGGCGCAACGTCACAGACCGGACAACTCGACAAATACAGATCGCGCGGTTCGATGCGCGCTTGCCCAAAACCCTGGTATGCTAACGTGGAAGCGCTGGAATGAGCCTCCTGGATCGCCTGCTGGCCGCCGGTTCCGTCGTGACCGATGGCGCCTGGGGAACGGAATTGCAGTCCCGTGGATTGACAAACGGAGAATGCCCGGATGTCTGGAATCTCTCGCATCCGTGGCTCGTGGAAGAGGTTGCGCGCGCCTACGTCGCGGCCGGCAGCCGTATCGTCTTGACCAATACTTTTCGCGCTAATCGCATCGCCCTTGAGTCCGCTGGGATCTCTGGCCGTGTCGCGGGGATCAATCGCGCGGGCGTCGAAATCTCGCGGCGGGCGGCGGACGGTCGCGCTTACGTCTTCGCCTCGATCGGTCCATGCGGAAAGATGCTTATGTCCGGTGACGTGACTCCTGCCGAATTGCGGGCCAATTTTGCGGAGCAGGCACTCGCTCTGTCCGCCGCGGGCGCCGACGCCCTGGTCGTCGAAACCATGGCGGACCTCGAAGAGGCCAAGGAAGCCGTCGCTGCGGCGCGAGAGTGCGGTCTCCCGGTGGTGGCCAGCCTGGTCTTCGATTCCGGCAAGGATAAAGATCGCACTACGATGGGTGTGACGCCCGAGCGCGCCGCCGCGGAATTGACGGAAGCCGGCGCGGACGCGATTGGAGCCAATTGTGCCGGCATCGCCGGTCTTGTGGAAATCTGCCGCAGGCTCCATGCCGCCACCACCCGCCCTGTCTGGATCAAAGCCAACGCGGGCCTTCCCGAGCTGGCCGGCGGCCGCCCGCACTATCGCATGACGCCCAAGGACTTTGCCGCGTATCTCCCCGCGTTGCTCGAAGCTGGCGCGAATTTCGTCGGGGGATGTTGTGGAGCCGGTCCGGACTTCATTCGCGCCTTGCACGAACGGATGATCCTATGCGCCTCAAACTGATCGGTTGCGATGTGCTTTATCGCGAAACCTGCTCGGTGGTATCGCGCTCGCCCAACCAGGTGGACGTGGAGTTCATGCCGAAGGGACTGCACGACCTCGGCGCGAACGGCATGCGGCAGAAATTGCAGGATGCAGTCGATCGTGTGGATGCCGCCCGTTTCGATGCCGTGCTCATGGGCTACGGCCTTTGCCGGAACGGCCTGGCGGGTCTGACCGCGCGCGCCCTACCAGTGGTGGTGCCGCGGGCGCACGACTGTATCACGCTCTTTTTGGGCGACCGGCAGCGCCACCTGGAATACGTCCGGCGGAACCCCGGCGTGTCTTTCAGCACTTCCGGCTGGATCGAGCGCGGCGAACGGCTCGGCGAAGCCCGCCCGCCCGGCTTAACCCACCAGGAGATGGTGGCCCTATACGGCGACGAAAACGCGCGATTCTTGGAAGAGGAGACCGGCAACTACAAACAACAGTACCGGCAGTACACTTTTGTACAAATGGGGGTGGAACCGGACGATCGTTTCGAGCAGCGGGCGCGGGAACGCGCGCTGGAGCGCGGCTGGAAATTCGAGAAAGTGTGCGGGGACATGTCGCTGATCGAAGGTTTGGTGAACGGCCCGTGGGACGACCAGCGCTACCTCGTGGTGGAACCCGGCTGGCGCGTGGTGGCGCGCTACGACGAGGGCATTATCGCGGCGGAGAAGGCGTAGCGGCATCGTGGGACAGACGCTTTCGTCTGTCAATCCGGTCGCGGTTCTGAATCGACTTGCGGAGCCGCTTAAGCAAGCGGTCTGCCGGGGCCGCCACTCTAACCGCTCCGGCTATACCCATTGACAGTATATCCATACTGGCTATAATTGATGCATGGCGGATCTCGATCTTGAGCCGGATGCGCTTCTCCCCCTGCCCCCGGCCACCTTTCACATTCTCCTGGCTCTGGCGGATGAAGACCGCCACGGTTACGCCATCATTCAGGATGTGGCCGCCCGCACCGGCGGCGCGCTCAAGCTGAGCGCCGGCACTCTCTATCGCTCGATCCAGCGCATGCTCGAACAGGGCATGATCGTGGAACCCCGCGAGCGCCCCGTTCCGGAACTCGATGACGAGCGCCGCCGCTATTACCGGATCACGCCTTTCGGCGCCGCCGTGGCGCGGGCCGAAGCGGGCCGGCTCGCGCAACTGGTCAAAATGGCGCGCGCCTGCGGCTTCGCGCCGGGACGGGCATGATGCGCATATATCGGGCTCTGCTGCACCTCTATCCGGCCTCGTTTCGCGCGGAGTACGGCGATGAGATGTGCGCCATCCTGGCCCGCCGGCGGCGCGATGCTTCCGGCCCGTGGTCGGTGACGGCGCTTTGGGTGGCGGCTTTCTTCGAAATTTTGCTCAACGCCGCGGCGGTGCACTGGGACGTCCTGCGGCAGGACCTGCGATACACCGCACGCACGCTGGCCCGTACCCCGGGATTCGCGCTCACCGCGATTCTGGTGGTGGCGCTGGGCGTCGGCGCCAACACTGCGGCGTTCTCCGTGACGGATTTCGTTCTGATCCGGCCGCTGCCGTTCGCGGAGCCCGAGCGCCTGGTGAAGCTCTGGGAGCGCCTGCCTGGTTATCCCCAGATGGAACTGTCCCCGGCCAATTATCGCGATTGGAAGCGCATGAGCACATCCTTTGACGCCATGGGAGCGTTTTACGAACTCCCGGCGAATCTGGTGGGCCAGGCAGAACCGGAGCGGCTCGATCGAGCGGCGGTTAGCGCCAGTCTGTTTCCCCTGCTGGGGGGGCAGCCGGTGCTCGGGCGCCTGTTCACCGCCGCAGACGATCGCGCCGGAGCGGCCGGCACGCTCCTGCTGAGCTATAGTCTGTGGCAGGCGGAGTTCGGCGGCGACGCCGGTGCGCTGGGCCGGCGCGTGACCCTCGATAATGAGCCGTTCGTGGTCATCGGGGTGATGCCGAGGGATTTCCATTTTCCCAGCCGTGAGATTGAGCTGTGGACGCCGGTGCGATTTCAGGAACAAGCCTTTGAGGACCGCGCCGACAATTACCTGGAGGTGGTGGCACGGCTCGGGCGTGGCGTGTCGCTTTCCCAGGCGCGCGCCGAACTGGGTGTAGTCGCGGCCCAACTGGAGCGCCAATATCCGAAAGAGAACGAGCACACCGGCGCCGACGTAATTCGTTTGCGCGACGAAGTGTCGGAGCAATCGCGCCTGCTGCTGGTGGCGCTGAGCGGCGCGGCGATTTGCGTCTTGCTGATCGCTTGCGCGAACTTGGCGAATCTGCTGCTGGCGCGTGCCCTGGTCCGCCAAAAAGAGCTGGCCGTAAGGACGGCCATGGGTGCCGGCCGCGAACGGCTGGTGCGTCAATTGGTGACGGAAAGCCTGGTGCTTGCCGCGCTGGGCGGCGTGCTCGGCGTGCTGATGGCGCTGGCGGCCGTGCCCTTGCTGGCGAGGCTGGTTCCCAGCACGCTGCCGATCGCACAGACGCCATCTGTCGACTTCCGCGTAATGCTCTTCGCGGGCTTGCTCACGGGTGTGACTGGTATTGGCTTTGGCGTGCTCCCCGCGCTACGGGCGTGCCGCCAGGCCGATCTCAGCGGCATGCGCGAGGGCCCTCGCGCGGGCGGCGGCCGAAAGGAGCGCCTGCGTTCCGCGCTGGTGATTGCCGAAGTGATGGCTTCGGTGGTTCTGCTGGTCTCGGCGGGCTTGCTGATGCGCGCGCTGTGGAGGCTGCAGGCGACCGATCCAGGCTTCCGCGCCAACGGCGTCCTGACCTTGCGCACGGCGCTGCCGATGCCGAAATATGCTAAGACCGGCCGGCGCGAGCAGTTCTACACGCAAGTGCTATCCGGCGTCAGGGCATTGCCGGGCGTTTCCAGCGCGGCTTACATCAGCTTCCTGCCGATGGCGATGGGCGGCGGAATCTTCCCGGTCGAAATCGATGGCGAGCCTGAGAGTCAGGTTCGCAGCGCATCCCACACGGCCAGCATACGGTATGTCACGCCTGGATTCTTCGCGGCGTTGGGAATTCCTCTCCACCGGGGCCGGGATGTCAGCGAGTCGGATTCGCTCGATGGGCCTTTCGTAGCGGTAGTGAGTGAGTCTCTGGCACACCGCTACTGGCCGGACCAGGACCCGCTGGGCCGGCACTTCCAGTTCGCGCTGCATGACCGGTTGGTTGCCGGCGTTGTAGGCGATATCCGCGTCCGCGGACTGGAACGAACCAGCGAGCCGCAGGTGTACTTGCCCTACAAGCAGGTGGCGGACGGCTGGTTCACGTTTTATTCCCCGCAGGACTTGGTCATCCGCTCCTCGGCCGGCCCGGAGGCGCTGCTGCCGGCCATCGGCCGCATCATTCGCGGCGCGGACTCCGAGCAACCCGTCTCGGACGTGCGCACGATGGACGACATCGTGGAGCGGGAGACAGCCTCACGCACGGCGCAGGTACGCGTCCTCGGAGCCTTCGCCGCGATCGCGTTTCTTCTTGCGGGTGTCGGTATCCACGGCCTCCTGGCATTTGCCGTGTCGCGGCGCAGGCAGGAGATCGGGGTGCGTGTCGCGCTCGGAGCCCAGCCGGGCGACATTGTGCGAATGATCTTGCGGCAGGGTGTTCTGCTGGCCTTTGCGGGTGTCCTGCCCGGCATCGTGTTGGCGTACCTGGCGGGCCGGGCGATGCAGGCGCTTCTGGCAGGCGTCCAACCCGGCGATGCCATCACTTTTCTGGCCGCGGTAGCGTTGTGCCTGCTCATGACGATGCTAGGCAGCTTGGCGCCCACTCTCCGCGCGGTGCGGGTCGACCCTATAACGGCGATGCGCGTGGAGTGATCCTGGGCCGCTGATCGCGCGGATCAGTGGCCACTCATTCCGTTCCGCGTTTTCGGCAGCCGGAACTGGTACCCGACGCAAGGATCGGTGATAATGTAGCGCGGCCTGCGGGGGTCCGGCTCAATTTTCTTCCGGAGCTGACCTATGAAGACCCGCAGATAAACGATTTCCTTGCCAAAGTCCGGACCCCAGACGGCCTGCAGTAACGCACGGTGCGGCAGGGACGTGTTGGGGTTGGAAGCCAGGTATTGGAGCAGGTCGAACTCCTTGCGCGTGAGGCGCACCTCGCGGCCGCCGGCCACCACGCGGCGGGCGGCGAAGTCGATTTCAAGTTCGCCCGTACGCACCACTTGCGGGCTGCTGACGGCGGCCGGCAAGCGACGCAGCGCCGCACGGATGCGCGCGAGCAATTCCGGCATGCTGAAAGGCTTCGTGACATAGTCGTCCGCGCCCGCATCGAGTGCGTTGATCTTTTCTTCCTCCAGGTTGCGCACCGAGACGGCCAGGATGGCCACATCTGTGAAGGCCCGGATGGCGCGGCAAGTCTCCAGGCCGCTCATGCCGGGCATGGCCATGTCCAATAGGACAGCATCCGGCGACTCGCGCCGCAGCGTATCCAGCGCCTCTTCACCGCCGGACGCGTCAATGACTTCATAACCTTCGGCAGCCAGCGCAATGCTCATCACCCTGCGGAACTGCGCATCGTCATCGACTATTAGGATCTTGGCTCCGCTCACGTACCGCCCTGCCTACTTCAGCCGCGACGTCGGGAAGTGGCTTCCGCCACAATGTTGGCACGAAGTACATGAACGCACGATGAACGGCGGTCAGTGCCTCGGCGGCCGGGGGGCAGTCGATTGTTGGCCTGTTGCTTTGGTTTGGTGGCGCAGGCGGTTCCGCCTGCGATCCGCGATTTTGCACCTGACGGCCCCGGCTGAACCGGCGTTGTCGGGATCGCGCGTTTTAGTATGCGGCATGCGGGCCATACTGGAATACCTGTGCTACGACTTTTTTCCCGCGCCACAGATAGCACGCACCCGAGTCGCGGGTGATAAGATTGCAGCAGGAATCGTCGCACGCCCCGCTAGTGGGATCGCCTGGCGCTCTCTGCGGGAGAACATGCTTAGCGTCCTCTTACATCACCTGATTCCCGCTTCCCTGTATGGCGGCCAAACCGCTTTTCCCGCTCTATCGAAGATCGATCTGGAACTCGGGCAGTGTCATAGCGCCGCTGCCGCGGCAGGCGTCGCCGAGAGATGGAAGCCGGAGATGTTTAGCCGTTTGCGCTCGCGATTCATGCCGCCCCTGGCCCAGGCGCTTACGCTCAAGATCCTGAACATCTGCCTCGCGAAGTATCACTTCCTTGCCCGCAGCGCCGCGGTGCTGTCGCGGCCGTTCGGTCTGGTAGTCGATCCTTCGGATATGTGCCAGCTTGCGTGCCCCGGGTGTGTCCACTCGTCCCGTTCCGAGTTGCTGAACGTGTTCGATTGGCACAAAGGTACGCTTTCGGAAGACCGCTTTTCGGCGCTCCTGAAACACTATGGCCCCTACGCGATTGGAGTCTATTTTTGCAATTACGGCGAACCGCTGCTCAACCTCCGAACACCGCACCTCATCCGCCAGGCCAAAAAGTATCTGCTGGGGACGGCGCTATCGACGAGCCTTTCCGTCACGCGGTTCGACCCGGACGCCTACGTGGAATCCGGGCTCGATTTCATGGTCCTGTCGATCGATGGCGCCACGCAGCCCGTCTACGAGCGTTTCCGCCGCAACGGCAAGCTGGAACTGGTTCTCGACAATGTCCGCAAGTTGGTGGACGCCAAGCGGCGGCGCGGAAGGCGCACACCGGTGCTGTCCTGGAACTTTCTGGCCTTTGAGCACAATGCGCACGAGATCCCCGCAGCTTCCCGCATGGCGCGCAAGCTCGGCGTCAATCTGTTCCGTGTGGTGAATCCCTTTGATGTGACGTGGGACGATCCCGACATCCGCCCCGCGCCGGTCAAATCCGGCGTACAGCGATTGGACTGGCTGGCCCTCAGTAACCAGCCCGAAAACTGGAACCCGTTCCCGGACAGCGTGGATGCCGATACCATCGCGGGCGCGTTTGAAAGCCCGTGGAACCGGCCCGCCGAAAGCGAGACACCGCCGAGCTCAGGCCACACCTGCCATTGGTTGTACAAGAACATGGTCATGGACGCAACGGGCAGAGTTCTGCCCTGCTGTGGCGCGCCGCGGCCGGATGCAAACCTGGTCTTCGCCACATTTCAAGGTAACGGCGGCGATCCGTTCAACTCGGAGAAGTACCGCCAGGCAAGGTCGTTCTTTGCCGGCGGTGCGACTCCTGCCGAAGGCGCTCCGTACTGCACTCGGTGCGACTGGGACCAGACCACGGTAAACATCGGCGGCCCGGAGATCCGGCGTTATTTCCGCGCCGCGGATGCGGCCTTCTTCGATCGCCGGAGCGTGCAGCTTTTGTGCGGGTGGTGAAGCCAACGCACCCCACCTTTATAATTAAAGAATGTGCGGCATCGTCGGATACATCGGAACGCGCAGGGCGGTTCCCATCATCCTGGAAGGCCTGAAGCGCCTCGAGTATCGCGGTTACGATTCGGCCGGACTAGCCGTGTTCTCGGATGACGGCCAACTCGCCGTCCGCCGCGCTTCCGGCAAGCTGCGCAACCTGGAAGAAGCCATTCAGATGAACCCGGTCGATGGCTCGTTCGGCATCGGACACACCCGCTGGGCCACGCACGGCCGTCCCACCGAGGAGAACGCCCACCCGCACCGCGATTGCCTGGGCGACATCGTCGTGGTGCACAACGGCATCGTCGAGAATTATCTGGCCCTGAAGCACCAATTGCAGGCTGAAGGCCACCACTTCAAAACCGAGACCGACACGGAAGTCATCGCGCACCTGGTGGAGAAGCACTTCAAGGGCAACCTGGAAGAGGCGGTGCGCGCGTCGGCCAAACAACTCACCGGCGTTTTCGCGCTGGCGGTCATCGCGCGCTCGGACCCAAACAAAATCGTGGCCGCGCGTTCCGGACCGCCGGTGGTGATCGGACTGGGCCACAACGAGTACTTTGTGGCGTCGGATGTGCCGGCCATCCTGAACTACACGCGCGACATGTTCTTTCTGGCCGATGGCGACCTGGCGGTGCTGACGCGAGATGGCGTGCGCCTCAGCGATTTCGACGGTCAGCCGGTGAATCGCCAGGTGTCGCACATCTTGTGGGATCCCATCATGGCGGAAAAAGGCGGCTACAAGCATTTCATGCTCAAGGAGATTTACGAGCAGCCGCGCGCCGTGCGGGATACCACGCTGGGGCGCGTGGGCCAGGAGACCGGCCAAATTTTCCTGGACGAAATGGACATCACGCCCGCCGAGTTCCGCGCCTTCCAACAGATGAAGATCATCGCCTGCGGCACGAGCTGGCACGCCGCGCTGGCCGGCAAATTCATGATCGAAAAGCTGGCGCGCATCCCCGTCGAGGTGGATTACGGCAGCGAGTTCCGTTATCGAGATCCGCTGGTGGATGCCGGCACTCTCACCGTCGTAATTTCGCAATCCGGCGAAACCGCCGACACGCTGGCCGCGCAGCGCGAAGCCAAACGGAAGGGCTCCCAGACGCTCGCCATCTGCAACGTGATCGGATCGATGATCACCCGCGAAGCCGCCGGCGCCATCTACACGCACGCCGGACCGGAGATCGGAGTGGCTTCCACCAAGGCCTTCACCTGCCAGTTGACGGCGCTCTTCATCCTGGCGCTGTATCTCGGACAGGAGCGCGGCAAATTGGACTCGTCCGCGTCGCGCTGCCTGGTGCAGGAGTTGTGCCACATACCGGGCAAGCTGGAGACAGTGCTCTCGCACGACGCCGTTTACGAAGAACTGGCGCGCAAGCTGTTCCGGGCCAGCGACTTTCTCTTTCTGGGTCGCGGGGTTCACTTCCCCATCGCGCTCGAAGGCGCGCTGAAGCTGAAGGAGATTTCCTACATCCACGCGGAAGGCTATCCGGCCGGCGAGATGAAGCATGGGCCTAACGCGCTGATCGATGAGCATCTGCCGGTGGTCGTGCTGGCCACGCGCGATCCATCGAGCGAAGAAAGCCGCGTGCTCTATGACAAGACGCTTTCGAACATCCAGGAGGTGAAGGCCCGCGAGGGCACGGTGGTGGCGGTTTCGAACGCCGGCGACGAAGCCGTGCGCAAGACAGCGGACCACGTCATCGAAATCCCGGCGTCGCACGAGTTGCTGGCGCCCATCCTGGAGATTGTGCCGCTGCAGCTTCTGGCGTATCACATCGCCGTGCGGCGCGGCTGCGACGTGGATCAGCCGCGCAATTTGGCCAAGAGCGTGACGGTGGAATGAACGGCGGCCTGTTGATGCTCGCCGGGCACGCCATCTACCAGGGCGGCCAGTGGCATGGCGGCCACCAGGATGAAGACCGGCTCTACGAAACGCACGTGCGCGACGCCTTCCGCATCTTCGTGGACGAAGGCTATGAGGCGCTGGCGTTGAGCGGCGGCAGGTCGCGCCCGCAGCTTGCGGACAAGGTCTCCAACTCCGAAGCGGAAGGTATGGACGAGTGGGCGCGGTTGCATGGCATCGTATGGACGCCCGGCTCCGTTTTGCTGGAGCGATACGGGCGCGACAGCTTCGAGAACCTGTTCTTCTCGATGCTCTGCTTCCACCGGCAATTCGGCGAGTGGCCGACGCGCGTGGGGGCGGTGAGTTGGAAATTCAAGGCGCTGCGGTTCTACCTGATCGCCTGCGGGCTGCGCTTGGCCGAGGGCCGTTTCCGGTTCTTCGGCAGCGGCGATCCCACGGGCCAGCAGGCCGTCGAAGCCTTCGCCGCCGCCAGCGCGCAATATGATGCGATGATCGTGCGGGGAGACCAGATCGTGGACCCTTTGCACCGTGACGCGCACTGGTTCGGGGCGAAGCGGCTCGCCCGCATGCCCCGCGAATTCGCGAGTAACGAGCATTATCTACGCAGGGTGAAACAAGAATACGGTCACGCCGATCTAATCGACCAAGTGGAGTCTGTTGGACCCGGCCCGGCCTGGCGCGACGTAACGTGGCCTTGGATGGTGAAATAATCTGGTGCCACTGACCTTCGCAAGCAGTCGTGGAGCAAGCTTCAGCTCGCCGACGGGGCGGCACTGAAGTCCCGTGTACTGGGCAGGCGCTCTCGCCTGCTAAGGTGGGGCAGGCGCTTCCGCCTGCCAAGGCGAGCCATGCTCGCCAGCCGAGGCCTGAAGCCACGGCGGCGCTGACGCATGCGCCACTGTCATTCAGGATCGGCGCGGCTTACCGTAAATTGCATCCCCTACACGCCGCATCCACGCCAGTTGCTCTTCCGACATAGGGCCGCGTCGCAGCGCCTCCAGCGCATGCTGGAACTGAGCGGCGTCCGCCGGCCCGGTCATGCAGACGTTCACGGCTGGCTGCGTCAGCACGAAACGGTAGCAATCCGCGGCGGTGGGGACGGTGATATCCGGCGGGATGCGCTTGTGCCCCAGCAACTGCCGCCAGCTTGTAGCCGTGAAGGAGACCAGCCCCGGCGGATCCTGCGCGGGCAAATGCGCGAAGACCTCGCGCTCGGCGCCGCGATGCACAGCGTTGTAGCGCACATGGAAGATATCGAATTCGGGATCGGGAGCTAATCGTGCGATCAGCGGACGGTGATGCGTCGAGAGCGCCAGGTGCCGCACCAACCCGCGCTCGCGGAGCTTCTGGCAGGCGTCCAGGATGCGCCGCGGCGCCAGGCCATTCCACAATCCCAGCAGCAGGACATCGGTATTGTCAAAGTGAAGCGCCCGCAACGCGCGTTCCACGCTCGGCCCGACCAGCGCGGCGATGCGTGAGTACGATTGCAGCACCAGCAGAAAGCGTTCGCGCCGCGGCCGAAGCTGGCGCAGGCCGTCGCCAAACTGCTTGCGGCGCAGGCTGCCCCAATAGAAGTAGTTCACGCCGTGGTCGAATGCCTCTTCGACGCAACTGGCAGGCGCGCCATAGCTGGAGGCCAGGCCGAGGCGGCCGACTTCGATGCCCGTGCGCCCGAGGATGGCGCGGTCGAATGACATGGCTTGATTTTACCCGAGCACCAGGACCAGATAGTCTTCGTCCACATACGCGCCATTCACGCAAAGCGCGCGCGGCTCTCGCCCGAATGGCTGAAATCCGAGCGATTCGTAGAGCCGTCGAGCCGCGAGTTGCTCGGCGGCCACCGTAGCCTTGATCTGTTGCAGGCCTCCATCGGATCGCGCATTTTCGATGATGCTGTCCATCAGCGCGCGTCCGATGCCGCATCCGCGATACGGTTCCGCCACGTACACGCCCCAGATAAAGCCTTTATGGCGGCTCTTCAACTCCTGTTCGCGGTGAAAGCCCGCAATCCCAGCGAGCCTTCCTTCACGGAGCGCGCCCAGGATAAAGCTGCCCGGCGGGGACGAGCCGATGCGGCTGGCTACCGCTGCGACGGTGGTCTGGCGATGCTCCTCGGCGGACGCGCCGAATGCCTGCGGCTCTCGTTCCAGCGCTTCCAGGCGCAGCCGCCACCACTCAGCCGCGTCCTTTTCAGTGAGCTTGCGAATTTCGAGCATTTGCTGCACTCGCGTGGAGCGGACCGAAGGCGGATCGCCGCGTAGCCCACTCGCCCGCTCGTAACATCGACGCTCTTTTGTCGATGTTGGCGAGCTAGCTCGCCTCCCGCTCTCCGCAAACTGCCTCTGAAAATTCCCAGTCGCCGGACCCGCTCCGGGCGGGGCTGATCTCCACGATCTCCGCCCACGGGAAGAAATGCACACCCATTGAATCCTCGGCTACCGCGCCGAGGCTGGAGACCTCCCGCAAGGTCATCGGCGGCAGGTCATCCTCGTCTACAGCCACCAGCCGCACCCGCTTCCCCAGCAGACTGCGGAGAAAGACGCTGTCTTTATGCATGTTTCGCCCCCAAGCGAGCGATTGTATCATCTATCGGATGTCCATGTCCGGAAATGCCCGGAATATCCGGAAACGCCGTCGCGCGCCGTGCCCTGCGTGAGAAGTGTAAAACCGCCGTGACTGTCAACCGGCGTTTCCGGTCTTATAATAGAGCTTTGAATACAACCTGGAGTCTTCTCAACATGCATAAAACAAAACTCTGCCGCCATGTCGCGGCCCTTGCGTCCTTCGGCATGCTCTTGAGCTTGGCGCCATTGTGCGCCGACGAGGGCATGTGGACCTTCGACAATCCGCCCGTGAAACAATTGCAGGAAAAGTATCATTTCACACCAACAAAGGAATGGCTGGACCATGTCCGTCTGTCCTGCGTGCGGTTGAACGACGGCGGTTCCGGATCGTTCGTCAGCCCGCACGGTCTGCTGCTGACCAATCACCATGTCGCGCGCGGCCAACTGCAAAAGAACTCCACTGCCGAGCACGACTACGTGAAGAACGGATTCTTCGCGGCCACTCCCGAGGAGGAGATGAAATCGCCCGACATCGAAGTGAATGTGCTGGTGTCCATGGAAAACATCACTAAGCGCGTGCTGGACTCGCTGAAGGGCGCCAAGACGCCGGAAGAAGAGTTCGCCAAGCGTAAAGCCGCGATCGCCGACATCGAGCGGGAGAGCATGCAGAAGACAGGTTTCCGTTCCGACGTCGTCACGCTGTATCAAGGCGGCGAATACTGGCTCTATCGCTACAAGAAGTACACCGACGTGCGGATCGTGTTCGCGCCGGAGGACCAAGCCGCCTTCTTCGGCGGCGATCCGGATAATTTCACTTACCCGCGCTACGATCTCGACATGGCGCTGTTCCGCGTCTATGAGAACGGCAAGCCCATCGACAGCAAGGATTATCTGAAGTGGAACCCCAAGGGCGCCGGAGACAACGAACTGGTCTTTGTGACCGGGCATCCCGGCAGCACGCAGCGGCTGGATACGCTGGCACAGCTCGAGTTCGAGCGCGACCTGATCGAGCCGACCCTGCTCAAGCTGATCAAACACCGCATCGCCGTGCTCAAGGAGTACGGGGCCCTAGGCACGGAGCAGGAGCGCCAGGTAGCCTCCAACATCTTTGGCCTGGAGAACGGCCGGAAGGCTTATGAAGGCCGTTACGCCGGGCTGCTCGACAAAAACGTCATGGCCAAAAAGGCCAAAGACGAGGCGGAATTCAAGGACAAGGTGATGGGCAATCCCGAGTGGAAGCAGGCCTATGGGGACGCGTGGGATGCCATCGCGGAAGCCACCAGGAAAGCGGCTTCGCGGATCAAGGAACAGTTCTATCACGGCACCGATTCACAACTCGGCAATACTGCCGCTACCATCGTGGATTACGTGGCGGAGATCAAGAAGGCGGACGGCGAACGACTGCCTGGTTTTCACGAGGCGCAACTGGAATCCCTCAGACACCGCCTGTTCTCTCCGGCGCCAATTTACCCGGCAATGGAAATCGCGCGCATGACTGGTGCGCTCGAAGAGGATGTGGCCGAGATGGGACCGGACGATCCGTTTCTGAAGATCGTGCTCCACGGCCGCTCTCCGAAAGAAGCCGCGACCGAACTGGTAAACGGGACCAAACTGGCCGACCCGGCATTGCGCAGGAAGCTCATCGATGGCGGGGAAGCGGCTGTAGCGGCTTCCGATGACTCCATGATCGTGCTGTACCGCAAGCTGGATCCCATGCGGCGCGATTTGATCAAGTGGACGGAAGACAATGTGGAAAGCGTGGGGCAAGCCGCCGGCGAGAAGCTGGGCAAGGCGCGCTTCGCCGCTTTCGGGAAAACCACCTATCCCGATGCGACATTCACGCTGCGGCTCTCCTACGGACAGGTGAAAGGCTATCCCATGAACGGCACCGAAGCGCCCTACAAAACCACCTTCTACGGCCTCTACGATCGCGCGACCAGCTTCGACTTTGCAGGGCCTTTCTATTTGCCCTCGCGCTACAAGGAAAACCGCGACAAGCTGGACCTATCCACGCCGCTCGATTTCGTGACCACCAACGACATCATCGGCGGCAATTCCGGCTCGCCGGTGATCAATCGTAACGCGGAGGTTGTCGGCCTGATCTTCGACGGCAATATCGAGTCGCTGGTCGGAGACTTCGTGTATGATGGCACGACTAATCGCGCCGTGGCCGTTCACACCGCGGGGATGACTGAGGCCCTGCGCAAGCTCTATGGCACCCAGCGCCTGGTGAAGGAGCTATTGGGAGAGTAGTGGCGGTGGGGCAGCCAATCCTGGCTGCCGCCGGCTTTCAGCCGGCTGCGGGCAAGATTGCCCGCACACCTTGCAGACCAGCGCTAACGCAGAACCGTGAGGCAATCCGCCTCCCGAACGCCGTTCTCCGTTACTCCGCCGATCCCAACACTGATCAACCTGTTGGGCTCGGCCGGATTCGCCAACTGAACTTTCAGATAATTGCCGCTGAGCGCCGTCCCAGGCTCGTTGAGCGTCACCACTGATAGCGTCCGGCCCACCATGCTGCGCCGGAAATCCAGATTCTTGCGCGCGGCCAGCTCGCGCAGAATGCGGTTGCGCTCCTTGCGCACCGGCATGGGCACCGCGTCCGGCATCTCCGCCGCCGGTGTGCCGGGACGCTCCGAATAAGTGAACACGTGCAGGTAAGTGAAGGGCAGGCTGTCGATGAACCGGCGGCTTTCCTCGAAATCCGCCTCGGTCTCACCGGGAAATCCCACCATCACATCCGCGCCTACCGCGCAATCCGGCATCAGCTTGCGCGCTTTCGCGATGCGGTCGGCGTAGTGCCGCGGCCGGTACTTGCGATGCATACGCCGCAGGATGCGGTCCGAGCCGCTCTGCAACGGCGCGTGCACGTGCCGGGCAATACGTGGCGAAGCTGCCATCAGGCCCAGCAGATCGTCGGAGAAATCCATCGGCTCGACGGAGCTGAGCCGCAACCGCTCGACCTCGGTCTCGTCCAGCAGCCGCCGGATCAGGTCCGCCAGGCGCACGTGGCTGCCCGGCTCCCGGCCCCAGCGGCCCAGATTGATGCCGCTCAGCACCACTTCGCGATACCGCGCGCTCAGGTGGCGTACTTGCTCGATCACCTGCTCCGCCGGAGCGCTGCGGCTGCGCCCTCTGACGAACGGAATGATGCAGAACGAGCAACGGTTATTGCAGCCATCCTGGATCTTCAGGTTGGGACGTGTGCGGTCGCCCGCGGCGTCTTCCACCGGCGCCGAGAGAAAATCGTGCTGCGCAAAGATGTCGCCGACGTGTATGTTCCCGTGATATGGCGCGGAACCCACCAATTCGGCGATCTGCGTCTTGTGGGAATTCCCCACAACCCATTCCACGCCCGGCATGCCGGCCAGTTCCTCCGGCGCGCGCTGCGCGTAACAACCTGTCACAAGTATGCGCGCGCAGGGGTTCTCGCGATGCACGCGACGCAAGGTCTGGCGCACGTCTTCATCCGCGGCCGCGGTGACCGTGCAGGTGTTCAAAACCACCAGGTCGGCATGGCTGCGCTCTGCCGCCGCTTCCAGACCCTTGCCCGAAAGCAGCGTCTCCAGAGCGGCGCCATCCGCCTGGGTGGCGCGGCAGCCGAAATTTTGCACGAAGAACGTGTCCACGATCCTCATTATAGCGGGGCTGATCGGAGCGATGCCTTAACGGAACTAATGCCCGACCTTGTTCGTATCCTCATTAGGCGCAAATATGGCTACGTCGCGCAAGAAACGATCGTTGAAATGGGTTCTTCTCCTTCTGGTGCCTCTGTTAGGTGGCGCCGCGTTCTTCTCTCTCAAGGCGATCGGCCGGAGTTCGCCTAAGATCGAGCCGGAGAAACTGGTCAAAGCCGAGCGCATCGACCTGGCGCGGTCGGTGGTGGCGACCGGGAAGATCGAGCCGGTGACCAAGGTCGAGATCAAGTCCAAAGCCAGCGGCATTGTCCAGAGCCTGCCTGTGAACGTGGGAGACGTGGTACATAAGGGCCAAGTCATCTGTAAGTTGGACGAAAATAACGTGCTGCCCCAGGTGCGCCAGTTCCAGGCCGCCCTTGCGCTCGCCGAGGCCAACTTAGAGAGCGCGCAAGCCGATTACGAGCGCTACAAAGTCGACGCCGTCGGGCCGGACGTTCCCTTTCTGAAGCGGGATATGGATCGCGCGCGCCAGATGTTTCAGGAGCAGATCACCGCGCGCAGCGTAGTGGACGATGCGGAAAAGAATTACGAGATGGCGATGAATCGTCAGAAGTCGGCCGTCGTGAACCTGGGCGTGGCGCAGGCAGCTATTGCAAAGGCCAAAGCCGCCATCGAGCAGGCCGCGGCGGCGCTCTCGCAATCCGAAGAGGACCTGCGCAATACCACCATCGTCTCGCCGATTGATGGCGTGGTGCTCTCGCGCGACCGCGAAATGGGCGATGCCGTCAGCTCCATTCTGACCATGGGTTCCGGCGCCACCCTCATCATGACTCTCGGCGACCTGTCGGAAGTCTACGTCAAGGGTAAAGTAGACGAGAGCGACGTGGGCAAGATCTATCTCGGCCAGCCTGCGCGCATTACGGTCGAATCGTTCAAGGACGAGAAGTTCTCCGGCAAGGTGACGAAGATCTCGCCGATGGGAGTCGAAAAAGACAACGTCACCACGTTCGAGGTCCGCGTTTCCATTTCCAACGAGTCGCGGAAGCTGCGCGCCGAGATGACTGCCAATGCCGAGGTCATCCTGGAAGAGCGCAAAGGAGTCATCGCGGTACCGGAAGGCGCCATACTTTATAACAAGGATAAGTCGACTTCGGTCGAGATCCCCGATCCGGCCAGCGAAACAGGCAAACGCAAGATCCCCGTGGTAACCGGGATCAGCAACGGGTCGAAAACTCAAATCGCGAAAGGGGTGGCCGTGGGTCAGCAGGTAATCCTGCAATAAGTCTGGCGGTCCGGTGACTAAACCACCAGCCACCAGCCACCGTATTGTTATGGGCTACCTCAAGGAATTACTGGCGCAAGTTGTGTCCAGCCTCCTGCGCAACAAGCTCCGCAGCTTCCTGACTATGGCCGGGATCGCCTGGGGGGTGGCCTCGATCGTCTTGATCGTGGCCATGGGAGACGGCTTCAAACTGGGCCAGCGCAACAACACCAAGCAGCTCGGCGAAAGTATCGTGCTGCTGTTTCCGGGCCGCACCGAGAAGCAAGTGGGCGGACAACGCGCCGGCCGGCGCATTCTTTTCAATTACGACGATATCCGCGACATACGCACCGAATGCTACCTGGTGAACCGGGTAATCGGCGAGTTACAGAACGGCGCAAAAGTTGCGAGCCCGTACAACAGTGGATCGTTCACCGTGAATGGCGTCGAGCCCCTGTATTCCAAGATCCGGACCATACCGATCGCTCAGGGCCGCTTCCTGGTGGATGCCGACGAAAACGACGCGGCACGCGTGGCCGTGCTGGGAGACAACGTCCGCAAGCAGTTGTTCGGCGAGCGCAACACCGCGCTGGGCGCGCAAATCTTTCTCAATGGGCTGCCGTTCCGCATCGTCGGCCGGATGCCCGCCAAGAACCAGAACAGCAGCTACAACGGTCTCGACGGCGACAAGATCTACGTGCCCTATGCGACCATGGTCCGCGACCTGCCGCCCAAAGATGAGAACTTCCATCCGGGCATCGTCAACGACATCATCTATGTGCCAGCCTCGTTGACGGAATGGAAGGCGGCACGCCGGCAGGTCCTGCGCGTGCTGGGCCGCAACCACCAGTTCGACCCCAGTGACCAGGGCGCGGTCTACATCTGGGACACCGTGGAGAGCGCCGAATTGGTGGATCAGATTTTCGTTTCGATGACCGCGTTCCTGGGGGCCATCGCGGTGATCACCCTGACTCTCGGCGGCGTCGGCGTGATGAATATCATGCTGGTGTCCGTGACCGAGCGTACCCGCGAGATCGGCCTGCGCAAGGCCATTGGCGCGACGCGGCGACGCATCTTGATCGATTTCCTCGTGGAAGGCGTGTTGCTGGCCGCCCTCAGCGGCGTCATGGGATTCCTAGCCGCGTATGGCCTGGCCTCGCTGGTGAATTCGCTGCCGCTCCAATCGGATATGTTCGGAGGATTGCCGGTGAAGGGCGCCACCACTGCATGGTCCTTCGGAGCACTGGCGGTCATCGCAATCGCCTCCGCCGTGTTCCCCGCATGGCGCGCCGCATCGCTAACGCCAGTGGAGGCGTTGCGCTATGAGCGTTAGGCGCGTGGCGCAGGCACTCGTGCCTGCCGCGGCGAGGCTCTTCTCGCCGCAAAAAACTAAATAGATGTTATGCGTCTTAGCTCCATCTTCACTGAAGCCGCCGCGGCGCTGAAGTTCAACCGCCAGCGCAGTATCCTCACTACGATCAGCCTGGCATGGGGCGTAGCCTGTTTCGTTATCCTCTACTCCTACGGCGATGGCTTCCACCTGGCCCTGCGCAAAGCCTTCATGGCCGTTGGACAGGATCTCGTCCTGATGTTCAACGGCCAGACTTCCACGCAGGCCGGCGGCGAGCGCGCCGGCCGCAAGATCCGTATCGAGCGCACGGATGTGGACGCCATTCGCGACGCCGTTCCGCTGGCGGCGGCCATCTCGCCAGAGGCGATGGTGCATGGCGCAAGCGTGGTGCGCGCCTACCGCACGCAATCCATCGCTGTGCGCGCCGTTTATCCGGTCTACGGCCGCATACGCAACATGACACTGGCGACCGGCCGCTGGCTCGGCCCCGAGGACGAAGCCGAGAAACAGCGCGTAGCCGTCATGGGCGGCGAGGCCGCTCGCAAGATGTTCGGCGAGATTCCTCCGGAAGGCGAAGACATCACCATCAACGGGCTGCACTTCACGGTGATCGGCGTTCTGAAAACCAAGACGCAGATCTCCAATTACAACGAGCCGGATAACGAATGCATCTTCATCCCCTATGACACAGGCTCGCTTCTGCGCGATATCAAGTACCCGGATTTCATTGTCTGGAGTCCGGTCAATCCCATCTTCCGGGTGGAGGCCGTGCGGCAAGTTCGCGAGACCCTGGCGCGCGTGCACAACTTCTCGTCGAACGACGAACGCGCCGTGCAGATCATCGTCTTCAACGAATTCCTGCGCATCGTGGACTCCATGGGGCTGGCGTTGCGTATCCTGCTGGGCTTCGTTGGAACGCTGACGCTGGCCATCGGCGGCGTGGGTCTGGCGAACATCATGCTGGTGTCCGTAACGCAGCGCACGCGTGAGATCGGCGTGCTGAAATCGATCGGCGCCACCCGACGCTCGATCCTGTTCCAGTTCCTGCTTGAAGCTATGGCCATCGTCACGGTAGGTGGCGTCGTCGGCGTAGCGTGCGGCTACGGCGTCACCGTCACGCTGCAAACTCTGCCGCTGCTCGGCCCGTTGTTCAAGGACACCAGCGGCACCGGCGATATCCACCTGCAGATCTCGCGCTTCGCGGTGCTGACTTCCACGCTGCTGCTCGAAGTCGTCGGCCTGATCGCCGGCCTCCTGCCCGCCATCAAAGCTGCACGCATGGACCCTATCGAAGCTCTCCACTACGAATAGCGTGGCGCACGCTTCAGCGTGCTGGAGCGAGCTTCAGCTCGCTCTGCCGCCGGTGGATCACAAAGCCGATTCGCCGGAGTCTGCGCTTCATTAAGGCAATGCAGACGCACCGTGTTTACGATCGTGGGAGATGGTTGAAATGGGCGTGACGGTTCTGGATCCGCGCAAGCACGGCAAGCTCCGCGCTTGGTCTTGCCTTATCCGTGTGCATCAGCGTGCATCAGCGGCTAATTTGCTTTTCGCCCCTACTTCCCGAACACCCGCGACAGAAAATCCACCAGCTCCGTGCGGTTTTCGGGCTTCACATCCGCGCCCCAGCGCGCCATCTTATCCACCTCGCGCTCCCATTGGCCGCGCGTGAGATGCTGCCCGGCGATCATGTCCGGGCCGTGGCAGCCTATGCACGTTTGCTTGACTTGATCGGGCAACGGCGGGACCTCCGCAGCCGCTACCTGCGGCGGTAATCCGGGCGGACCGCCTCCCACCTCCACGCGCACCGCGGGCACCACGTTCCACAGGTAGCCGGACGGATTCCAGTCCGCCAGGAACGGTTGGGTATCGCCCTTCTCATCCGTGGTCTTCGCCATCAAGACGTAAGTTCCATCGCCGGGCGGCGTCCAAGTCGCTTCCCAAAGCCGCCAGGCGTAGCGCGAGCGATCCGCGCCGAGCTTAGCCGCGCGCCACGTGCGGCCGCTATCGGTCGAGACATCCACCCGCGCCACAGGCGATTCGCCCGCCCACGCCGCGCCGCGAATCATGACCGGTCCCGCCGCCAGGCGCTCGCCCGCCACTGGACCGGCGATCGCGCATTTCGGTTTGATGGCAGTCACTGGCGTCATCGCGGCGGGATCGACGGCTGTGCCCGGCGCCACCGTGTGCACCGGGCGTCGATATGCCGTCTTCATAAAAAAGCCATCGTATTCTTTGTCGAGCAGGCTGATGTTCGTGACCCATTTGACCCACGAATCGCCGGCCCAGCCGGGCGCCACCAGCCGTAGCGGAAAACCGTGCGAGGATGGCAGCGCAGCGCCGTTCATATCGAACGCCAGCAGCGTATCCGGATCGAGGGCCTTCTCCAGCGGCACCGTGCGAATGAAATCCGGAACCTTTCCCATAGGCACGTCGGCGCCGTTGAACAGCACATTAGTGGCGCCCGGTTTCACCCCCGCGCGCTTCAAAACGTCCGCCAGCCGCACGCCGGTCCAGCGCGCGTTGCCCACTGCACCGTACCGCCATTGCATGCCGGTAACGCCCGGCTCGTAGAAGCTGCGTCCATTGCCGGCGCATTCGAGCACGGCTACGTGCTCCGCGCGCGGCAGCTTTTTGATCTCGGCCATATCCAGCGTGAGCTCGCGCTCCACCAAGCCGTCCACGCGCAGCCGCCACTCCGCCAGTTCCACCTTCGGCTTGTAAATGTGCGTCCGCACGAAGAAATGTTCGGCAGGCGTGATCCACGTATCGAACCCGGAAAGCGGCATCTCGAAATCTTCCGGGTTGGCCGAACGGACAATCAGGTTCTGTCCGGGCTGCTCGTCGCCGCGTAGGGCCAGCCCGGGCCCGAGCGAAAGCAGATAAAGCAAACGTCTGCGCGAAAGCTCCATATTCACACTAGTCTATCCTTTCAATCGTATTATTATAAGCGCACGGGGAAGCCGTGAGGGAAGGGGAGGGTATTGGCGGCTGCCGCGGCGACCCGTCACTCTGGAGAGCCAGACCTGGCGCCAGCGAAAGCAGCTAAAGCAAACGTCGCCGCAATGCCGTCAAATTCACCGATCCATGATTATCTTTTCGATCCGCGTGATTCCGTTTTGAATGTCAACTTCCTTGCTGGACCGCTTGCCATCCTTTTCAAGCGTGATCGTATACGTCCCAGGCCGCAGTTCCAGCTTCGCCGGCGTGACCTGGCCCGACGGCGTCCCGTCCACAGAGATCCGCGCACCGGCCGGCACGCTGGCGAGCATCAGGACGCCGCCGGGAACACGCAGCGCCACCGGCGGAAGCTCCACAGCCGTGCCCGCCACGGTCACAGGGCGATTCTCCGTCTGGTAGCCCGCGCGGCTGAACGTGACCATGTGCTTTCCAGGTGTGGCGTCCAGCGCGCAAGGCGTGGTGCAGGCGCTGTCGGGACGATTGTCCAGCATCGCGGTGGCGTCTGAAGGGATCGTCGATACGGAGATTTTCAGATACGGGCTGGATGCCAGGTCTGGAGTGGTGTGCCGCTGAATGGGACGTTCATGCTCGCCTCCCACTGTATGCACCTCCCCGGCGGCGTGCTCCTTACCGGGAGTTGGCTCGGGGATCGGGCCTCGCTCCGGCGCAGTCTCGCGAGGATGTTCGGCCGCGGTGGCACTGCCGGTATCGCCCGATTCCGGCGTTGCCGGCGGCGGCATGGGGCTGGGTTTCTTCTCCTCCACAGCCGCGGGAGACGGCTGCTTGGGCTCCGCCGCGGGCGGCTGTGTTTGCGTCGTGGATGGATTCGATGTAGGGCCCGCGAGCCATGGCGCCGCCTGCCAGGCAATCAACACTACCAGCCCCGCCGCTACCAGGATTGCCGCCAGCACCGGCAGGATTCCCACTTTGCGGCGTTTGCGCGGCTTGGTCTCCTCGTCGCTACGAACTGGCGCGATATTGCCGGGCCGCCGCGCCTCCACGGCCGTCGGCAAGCTGTGGCTCCCGCCGCGCGCCAGCGGTCTCCAGCCTTTGGCAGCCGCGCATGCCGCTTCCAGCGCATCCACGAACTTCTGGCAGTTGGCGTAGCGCGCATCGGCCTTCTTGGCCAGCGCCCGCCGCAATACATTGGAGATCGGCTGGCTGAGCGTGGAATTCAGCCGGTGCGGTGGAATGGGCTCCTCCGCCACGATCTTGTAGACCACCGTGGTAAGCTGTTCTCCCGTGAAAGGCTTCTCCCCCGTGAGCATCTCGAAAACAATCACCGCCAGCGAAAACTGGTCCGCGCGCCCGTCCACCGCGAGGCCCTGCACCTGCTCCGGCGCCATGTAATGCGGTGTGCCCACGATGGCGCCCGTCATAGTGAACTGGTCTGACGATGTGTTGATCTTGGCAATCCCGAAATCCGTGATCTTGGCCATGCCGTCCTCGGTGACCATGATGTTCGCCGGCTTGATGTCGCGATGCACGATGCCCTTCCTGTGGGCGTAATCCAGCGCCACGGCGGTCTGCCCCAGAATGCTGAACATTTGCTCCTGCGGCAGCGGCGCCGTGGAAAGAAGCTGGTCGAGCGTCGAACCGTTCACGTACTCCATGGCGATGAACGCCACATCGTCCTGCGCCTCCATGTCGTAGATGGTCACGATGCCCGGATGCGACAGCACGCCCGCCGAGCGCGCCTCGCGGAACAGCCTCTCCCGCAGCCGCGCACGTTCCTCCGCGTTGGTCACCTCACCCAGCCGTATGGTCTTGATGGCCACTGGCCGGCCGATGGTGGGATCGGTGGCCAGGTACACCACCCCCATGGCCCCCCGCCCCAGCTCCCGCACGATCTTGTAGCGTCCGATGCGGTCCATCAGAATTCCAGTTTACGCTGTCTGCGGGGGAGTTACGGGAAGAGAGCTTCCACGATGGGCTTTCTGTCTGTGGAGAAGGCTCTGCCAGCCCGCGCCGCGCGGTCCGTTGACATAATCTTCGGTATGAGCACGGTCTCGAACCTGGTCTCAGTCGACGAATACCTGCACACCGTTTATCGCCCGGATCGCGACTACGCCGACGGAACAGTTTTGGAGAGGAATGTAGGCGAGAAAAGTCACGCCAAGGCGCAAAAGCATGCGCTACTTTACCTGCACGAAAGACGCAGTCTCTGGAATATCTTCGTAATCCAGGAGACGCACGTGCAAGTGTCCCCGACCCGATTTCGCATACCGGATGTCTGCGCAGTGCTCGGCGCGGAGCCGGATGAGGCGATCCTGACCAAGCCGCCGTTCCTCTGCATCGAGTATTCTGTCGCCGGAGGACCGCATCGGCCGCATGCAGGAACGCATCGACGATTATTTCAGATTTGGTGTGCGCTACGTCTGGCTCATCGACCCGCAAGCCCGCCGCGCCTGGATCTATACCCCCAGCACGATTCAGGAAGTTCGCGACGGCGTGTTGCGTTCTAGGCGCCTGACTCCGCTTCCCCGAAAATCAAAAAGCCCGGCCTGGGCATCCCCAGACCGGGCTTCTCAAAACCTGCGACTCCGCGCACCCGACGTCAAGCGACTTGCTGAGCCCGATACTGGCTCACGATCGCTTCCATCTGATCTTTCAATCGCAGTTTCAGCTTTTTCAACCGCACCTCTTCAATCTGCTCCTGGTCAGTGAGGTGCGGCAGCGCCTCCAGCGCCTCCAGCTTTTTCGCGTACTCGCAGTGCGACGCGGCAAGCTGCCGAAACTCCGTATTCGTTTCCATCAGATGCGCTCTGAGTTCTTCTTGTGCGTTCCGTTCCATATTCAGGCAATTCCTCCCAGTGAGGTTGCCACGCCGAGTCGGTGGATCCCGAATCAAGGCTCGGTGGGTCATCTTCACTTCAGCATTTTGAAGTGCGGCAAGCCCCAAATCGGAACCTGCCGTCTACGTTGACAGTATCATGAATGAAACTTCATGACAATAGCGCTTTCGCCCCAGTCCCGGTAGTACTCCGGACGCCGCCCCGCATCGCAGAAGCCTAATGTTCTGTATAACTTTCGGGCAGCTTCGTTGGACTCGCGCACCTCCAGCCAGAGCGTACCCGTGTAACTCGAAGTTAACTCCGCGACCAGCCGCTGGCCGATGCCGCGCCGCCGGAAGGCCGGGTCCACAGCCAGGTTCAACAACTCGCCTTCACCCTCCGTCAGCGGGCGAGCGACCGCGAATCCGGCAATGCGATCCCCCGACACCGCGACCACGAAGTCGTACGCCAGGTAATCGCGCACTTCCCACTGGGCGGCCTCCGGCGACGCCGCCTGAATCCGTGCCACCGCGGCCAAATCGCCTTCGCAGCCGCCCCGCAAACAAACCGCCTCAGTCTTCAAATCGAACCTCGCCCGCCGCTGGCCATACCAGCGATTCCGGCACGGCGCCGGCATGGCCCACCGCGGCGCGATAGCGCACCTCCACGCGCGTTCGCGCGGGAATCCAGCGGAACGCGGGCATGCCGAACAGGGAGCCGCGCTCGATCATCTGCCGCCGCGTCTCAGGCATCGCCGAAGCGCTGAACTCCATGCCGCGTGTCAGAGTCTTGCCGCTCCAGGGCGGGGCAGTGCGGCTGTAGTTTTCTTCCCAGATTCCTAGCCACGGGAAATCGGCGCGCCGCCAAACATAACCAAACGCCACCCGGCTGCGCGGCGACCAAGCCAGGAAGTAGGCAGTGTCGCGGTGCGGGTCCATCAGGTGCGTGGTGAATCCGCCGGAAACCGCGGCTTCCGTGTATACCCGCAGGTCGGCGAAGCCCGTGTGCCCGCCAGATCCGGCGAGCGGCGCCATCGGCCAATCGAACGTCGCGCCGGGTTGCAGATAGCCGTGCTCGCCGAAGCTGGCCTCGAAGACCTTGGACTTGGTAGCCGAAGCGCGGAATTGCGTGACGCCCTTTTCGAGAAACGGCGGACCCAGCGTGACGTGCTCGGTCCAGGCGATGGGCCGGTCCGTGGCGCTTTCGTTCTCCGCCGCTTCGGAGATCTCCACCGCCGCGCTTCCCGCCGCCAATCGGATCTGCCGCTCGAAGCGTAACTGCGATTGCGGGAAGCGGGCCCGCATCGTGAGTCCGGAATCCGCCGGGGCGATTTCGTAAGCGGCCACCGGAGCTTCGCCGTGCACCGTGAGGCCGGCGGCGGCTTCCTCCGCCGATGGTCCGCCGAAAATATCCAGGCACAGGTTGTGCCCCATGATGCCGCTCAGCAGCTTGCTCTCAGCGTCGGCGCCATACTCAGGATGTTTGTGCGGATCGTACGTGGAGGGCTCGATGGAAGGCCACGGAGGCGTCCACAGCGGGTTGACGCCGCTCTGTTTGTCGAGGATCTCGGCGATGTGTCCGCCTTCGTGAAGCACGGTCACGCGCAGGAGTTCGTTTTCGATGGAGGTGGCCCGGCGGCCGCGATACAGGGTTTCTGCCATATTGGAATTATGATGCATACCGCATGCGCGCTGCTGTTCTGGCTGGCGCTGCCCTTCTGGGAATCCAAAGCTCCGGCCGATTGGACGGACGCGCAACTGCAGTTGCTGCTGCATGACAGTCCCTGGGCGCAGATGGCCGGGCCCAGACCCGAAGTCCAGATCTATCTGGCTACCGCCCACCCCCTGCAGGAGGCCGAGGCGGAGTTGGCGCGCCGCCGCGGCAAGCCCGTCAACGACGAGTATCTGGACTACGTGCGGCAGGAGGGCGCCGGCAACCTGGTGCTGGCCATCGCCTATCCCAACTGGACGGAGCTTGCGGATGCCGAAGAGTCGCACCGCATGGAGGAAGAGTCCATCATGAAGGTGGGCCGCCAGAAATACAAGATCGCCGGCCATTTTCCACCCACGCCGTCGGACCGGTTTTTGCGCTTGGTCTATCCACGGGTGGTGACCGACCGCGACAAGAGTGTGGTCTTCGAATTGTATTTGCCTGGTAATGGCCCCTTCCACGAGGCGGAGTTTCGGGTGCGCGAGATGCGGTATAAAGGGAAGCTGGAAATGTAGCGGTTGCGCACGCTGCGCCGCCGGGTATACTATTCTCCGGGGGATTTCATGATCTGGTTATCGCTGTTGTGGTTCTTTCAAGCGGCGGCCGCGCCCAATCCGCAGATCGACCGCGGCCAAACGCTGTTCTTTGCCGACACCGGCTGCGGCACCTGCCACACGCTCAAAGGCCGCGGCAAGGCCATCGGGCCGGATCTCAGGATCCTTGGGCGGGTCGGCGTGCGAGCCTTAGTGGAGGGCATTCGCGCCAGCCGCACCCAATACGTCGAGACCGTCACGTTGAAGGCGGGAGATTCGTTCCCCGGCATGAAGGTCTCGGAGGACGCGGCCACGCTGCAGTATTACGACCTTTCCAAGACTCCGCCAGAGTTGCGCAAGTTCGCCCCCGCCGATGTGAAATCCAGGACCGACAATGCCGCCTGGAAGCACCCTCCGTCGGTTGGCAGCTACACCAACCAGCAGATCGCCGACATCGTCGCCTTTATCCGTTGGGCCGCCGCGGGAGATAAGAAGCCCGTGGACCCATCGGACGTGGAGTGAACCGCTCAACCAACCGCCGGGTGCTCCGCATACCGTTTGCCGACGAGCGCGGCTCCGAAACGCTACGCGCGCGGCTCGCAGCCTTGACGCGCGACTCGCAACACTGACGCGCGCGCTCGCAACCTTGATCGGAGCCGCGACCGTAAGGGAGCGGTTGTCAACACTTACGGAGCACCCAGCTACTTTTTTACTTTGACTTGAACTTCCTTGAAGAAAGTACCCTTCTCGGTGACCGCGAACAACTTAAACTTTGTCGTGGTTTGGGGCGATACCTTGCAGACACCCTGGGCTTCCACAACGCCCACGTCGGGCTCGATCCTGACCTCGGAGGCGTTTTTCACCTCCCACCGCAGCACTGCCATCTCACCGGCGCCAATTGTCGACGGATCCGCGGAGAACCTGACAATCTTCGCCGGGCCGTTGGCCGTCACCGTGACTGGAATGGACTTGTTCACACTGCCGCCTGGTCCTTTGGCTACGAGAACATAGGTTTTTGAGGCCGTCGGGAAAACGGCCTGGCTGCCTTGCGGTTGCACCTTCCCGATGCCTTGATCGATGGAGACCTCCTCTGCGCCGCTCACTTTCCAATGAAACACCACCGCCTGGCCCGGCTCGATCTCCGTTCGGGATGCGGAGAACTCCTGAATGGCAGGCGGCGAGGCGGCCACCTGGACTGTGACGGTTTCGCTCTTGGACGCCCCATTCGCGCCCTTGGCAGTGAGCGTGTAAGTGGTGGCCTGCTGCGGGGACACGGAGCGAGTTCCAGACGCGCCGACTACGCCGATGCCGGGCTCAATTGTGACTTCCGCCGCATTCTTTACAGACCACTTCAGGGTCGCGGCTGTCCCCGAGGAAACCGTTTGCGGTTCAACCGTGAACCCATCGATTGCAAGCGCGGCCGCCACCGGCGGCACGGTGGGCGGGTTCGTCTCAGTGTTGGGAGGCGTGCTGGGCGTGGCTGGCGGCGGGTTTGGCGGTGGTTGGGGCGGCTTTACCTCCGGTTTCACATCCGCGATCGGCTTAGGCGCATTGAGCACGCGCGTATATACGTACCATCCCCCAATCCCAAGTCCTAGAAGCACGACCGCGGCAGCCAGGCCGCCCACCAATAATTTGCTTTTTCCGCGAGTAGTACGCCTGGTTTCCGGCTCGGGTTGTTCGGGAATCGGCAGAATCGCTGTTTTCATTCTGCCGATCTCGCGGGCCGCAGGTTCCCGCGACGGGTCCGGTGGAGAGCCCCAATGCATGGTGCTCGTCGGCGGATCGGCTTTGCGCTGCGGTACGGCAGCGGGATCCGCGTCCCACTTCTCCAAAAGCGCACCCACAAACTCGCTGCAGCTTGCGTATCGGGCTGCCGGGTCTTTTGCGAGGACCTTCTGCAGAACCTCGTTCACCCCCGGGCTAAGCGCCGGATTCACCGTATGCGCCGGGGGAGGCGGATCGTTCACGATGTGATAGACCAGAGTGGGCATCCGATCGCCCTGATAGGGCGTCTGTCCGGTGAGTAATTGATAGGCCACCACGCCGAGTGAGTATTGGTCCGTCCTATGGTCCACGGCCTCGGCCTGAATCTGTTGTGGAGACATGTAAGTCGGAGTGCCCAGGGATGTCCCCGCCTGCGTGAGCGAGCTCTGCTCGAAGAGTCCTTTCGCTATTCCGAAGTCGCAGATCTTCACCGAGCCGTTTTCGTCCAGCATGATGTTGGCGGGCTTGATATCGCGGTGAATGATCCCCTTGCTGTGCGCATAATCCAGGGCTACGGCGGTTTGCCACAACACCCGGCGCAAGACTTCCCTGCCTGGCGGCTGAGGCGCGCTGAGCAGTTTTTGCAGGGTGGGGCCGTCCACGAACTCCATGGCGATGAAGGCGGTTTCGCCCTCCTCTCCCACGTAGTAAACCGTGACGATGCCGGGATGGCTCAAAATACCGGCGGCATGCGCTTCGCGGAAGAGCCGCGTGCGCATCATTTCCCGTTCTTTTGAGTCGGTGACATCCCGGAAGAGAATGACTTTGATGGCGACCTGACGGCCGATGGCTGGATCGACCCCGCGCAGCACTACACCCATGCCGCCGCGGCCGATTTCTCCGGTTACTTTGTATGGGCCGATCCGCTCCATCTGGTCAAACTGCTATGATGCGCAGGCAGGCGGAACCGCCTGCCCTACCCCTGCAACACAGCATTTGTCTTGGTGGCGCAGGCGGTTCCGCCTGCGATTCCACGAGCTGTTAGCTACTGAATATCGGTGACTTTGCCGTTGACGAAAATGACCTTCATATCCTTGTACACGTAGATTTTCTTGGCCCCCAGGTCGACGATATTCTTCGGATTGCCCAGCGCTGCGGTCACGTCGTCGGTTGTCTGTCCAAGAGAAACGGAGGGGGGTTCCGCGGGCGGCGTGGTGTTAGTGTCCGTCGCGGGCGCAGTGGTATCGGTGGAAGAGGCTTCCTTTTCCGCGTTATCCGCTTCCTTAGATTGCTGATCGATGTCGGCAGCCACTTCCTTTTCCGTCGGCGGTGGCGGTGCATTGCTCGCCACGACCGTTTCTACCGGCGGAGTCTTAGCCGAGGCTGGCGCGGGCGGCAAGCCGCCGGAACCCTGTTTCTTCTGCAAGTCCTGCATGCCTTGATCGATGGTCTGCCGCATGTGGTTCTGCATATCCTGAAGATCCTGGAGAGCCACGGCGACCGTGTCCCCCTTCGGGCATTCCTTGTTACCCTTGGTGGACAACACGACCAGATTGATGGAGGTAGCGTCGGCCGCGTTGTCGGTAGTGAGTTGGAGCGCATCGCCTTCGCTGATAGAGCATTCGTTTCCTCCGGCATCGACCACATCGAGGTCGCCGCCGGCCACATAGACGTGCTGCACGCCGTCGGTAAGCGCGCGCTGGATGCTGCTCGAGGCCGGGTCCGGCTCGTTATTCTGCCCCGCCGTCTTTTGCTCGGTATTTTCCAGGGCGATCTGGCGTTTGACCTCATCGGCGATGAGTCCCTTCACATCGGGCGTGATGGGTGCGTCGCCATTCAAAGCGGCCGCCTGGATTTGCGCGTCCACCTGCGCCTGATAGGACGCCTGCAGCGAGTTCGCGATGAGATAGTCCGTCAGCCAGAACGACGCGCCGGCGTACATCGGGTAAGGCGTGAACCAAGCGCCATAGTATCCGTACCAGGGATTACCGGCCCAGCCCCACGCATAGGGCACAGGCGCGACCCAGGGATTGTAGACCCAGCCGTAATACGCAGGCGCGAAGTAGTAGGCGGGATAATACGGCTCCAGATAACCGCCACGATAGTAATAACGCCCGTAGTAAGCGTTGTAGTAGCGTCCGTGGTAATAGTAGGAGCGCCGGGCATATTCGTGGCCCCGATACCTGTAGGGATGCTGCACATAGCCGCGCCTGCCACGCTCGGCAACCACACGGGAGCCATCCTTCCGCTCGACCACCACGCGCCGGTTTCCGTTGAGACTGTGGTGAACGTCCATGCCGCGCTTTGTGTCGTGGATCGTAGCGACTTTTCCATCCGCCCTCTTGGTAACCGTACTGCCGTTCTTAGCCTGGACGGTCTTGGAACCGTTAGGCGTCTTGCCTCCCGCGTAGCCGCTGTTCTTCGCGGCGGGAGTGGTTTTGTTGGTCGCGGCAGGAGTGGTCTTGTTGGTCGCGGCAGGGGTCGGGTGGCTGCCGCCCGCAGGCGTTGTTTTGCTGGTCGCGGCAGGGGTATGGCCGGCAGTGGTATTCGCTGTGGTATGGCTCGTCGTGGTTGTCGGGCTGTGGCTGGTGGTCGTGGGACCATGGCTGGTAGTCGTGGGACCGTGGCTGGTTGTCGTGGGTCCGTGACTCGCGCTGGTACTCGCCCCAGTTTTTCCAGCAGCGGCGCCACCCGCTGGCTTCGCGCCGGAACTGGAACTCTTGGATGGGGTCGCGGGCTTGGATGGGGCCGGAGCCGGTTTCGACTTGTCCGCGCAAAGCGCCGGCCAGGCGAAGAGCAGCAAAACCAGGAGCCCCGTCAAATATGGGGCGGGAAAAACATTGCGCGTTCCAGACGTATTCATTACAGGTCTCTCCTATTCTCGCGATCTCGTATCAAACGGCGTCACGGCCGGCTACTGAACATCCTTCACCTTGCCGTTGACGAACGTGACTTTCAAGTCCTTGTAGAAATAGATTTCCTTGACGCCCACTTTGGCTTTTCTTTGCGGTTGGCCCAAGGCCGCCACGACCTCATCCGGTGTTTGCCCCAATGCGACTTCCGCGGGTGGCGGAGGCGGGGCTTCGACAGGCGGCGGAGCTTCGACGGGCGGCGGAGGCGCCTCTGTAGTCGCGGCGGGCGCGGGCTGGCTCGGCGCCTCCTGCTTGTCTCCCGCGGCCTGCTGTTTATCGTCCTTCTTGTCGGCGTCTTCCGCGGGCGCCACCGTGATCACTTCGTGGATCATCTTGAGTGCGTCGTCGGCCGAGGGCAGGCCCGCCGGGAACGGAATCGTCAGAGACGCCTTAAAGCGCACGTCGTTGACGGCGTCGGTGAAGAAATCGAAAACAACCGCATTGTTTTGGACGTCGATTTTCGTCACCCAGAATTTCTCATCGCTTACATAATTTCGAGTGGCCGGCGCCTTGTCCGCGCCGGGGATACGGCTCCCAAGTCCCGGAATTTTCCTGATTTTATCACCGACCCCGCAGGCCTTGGCCGGGGTGATCCTTCCGTCCTTGTAAGTGTTCATGCACGGGTTCGCAGAAGCAGTCGCCGCCACCATCATCACCTTGTCCTTGTGCAAGACTATGACGGATCCAGCCGTTACGATATCCGTCTTGTCGTCGGTCACTTTGGTGAGCTTATACTCGCCTTCCAGCTTCTTTTGAATGGCTGCTCTATCCTGGGCCTTGACCGCCGATGGCATCGCAACCAGTACGGCCAATACACTAACTGACATCGCCATCGTTTTCATGAGAATATGCTCCTCGTGTTGCATTTAAGAAAGGTTCGCCTGGCGCGCCATGCCGAGTAACGCAAGCCGGGAACGCCCGCCTCCAGCCCGGCGCGCCCGGCTATCCGACTAATTCTATCAACTTTTGTTCGAAACCTGTTGCTTAACATCTTTCTCGGTTTGGTCAGCGTCGGTTTGCTGCTTGTTCAGATCTGCCTGGACATCGTCCGCCTTCGGCGCCGGGACTGACCCCGAGGTAGTGCTTGTGTCCGGAGCTTTCGGCAGGTTGTTCTTGCCGTTGTTATCGGCAAGCGTCTTGAGTCCGGCATCGATCTGCGCCTGGAAATGGTTGTGCATTTCTTGCAGGTCGTTTACGGCCACCGTTACTTTCTCACCCGAGGGGCAATCGGCTTTCTGGCTGGTAGTGACCATAACTTGAACGTTCTTGTCCTTATCCGGCGTATCGTCGATACGGGTAATCACATCTCCAGGAGCCAGGCTGCATTGCTGGTCGCCGGCGTTGACATCCATGCTGGCCGATACGATAAACGTGCGGTTGGCCGGATCCAGAGCGGCCGGCGCCACATCGTCGGACGCCGACGTAGTCGTGCTGCCGGCGGCCGCAGCCGCGCGCTCCGCATCCAATTGCCGCTTTACCTCGTCGGCGATCGCCTGCTTGACTTCGGGGGTCATGACCACTGACTGACCGGCCGCAACGGGCGCTGGTGCAGGGGGTGGCCCACCTGCCGTGGCGGCGGCATCGGCGGCGGCCTGAAGGTTCTCAGCCAGCAGATAGTCCGTAAGCCACAACGATGCGACCGGGTAATACGGCGCTGGAGCGAAGTAGTAACCGTAGGGAAGGTACCACGACGCGTGATACCAGCCCCAGGTGTAATAGACCGGCGAAACCCAAGGGTTGAAGACCCACCCATAAAACGCAGGGCGCCAGTAGAATGCCGGCACGTAGCGGTAGTAAGACCAACCGTGCCACGAATACCTGCCATAGGCGAAAGCGTAGCTGCGTCCGCCCCACCAATACGTACGCTGAAAGTACTCGCGGCCACCGATGGTCCGGAAAGGCCGCTCCACGTAACCGCGGCCGCGTCCGTAGGAGACAATGGTGCGTCCGCCGCGCGAGGTCACGATGGTGCGCGCGCCGCCCGAGGTGCGAGTGATGGTTGCCCCGCCGGCGGTGTGGATCGATGTCACGCGTCCGGTGGAAGTGACCCGCGCTGTCGTGCCGTTGGAAAGCGTTCGGCTTGTGGTGGTGGTGCGCGCGGTCACGCGGCCGCTCGAACTCGAGGTATGCGAGGTCGAGCTGGAGGTGTGGGTGGTGGAGCCCGGCGAATGCGAGGTCGAGCTTGTACTGTGGGTGGTCGAACCCGGCGAATGCGACGTCGAGCTTGTACTGTGGGTGGTCGAACCCGGCGAATGCGACGTCGAGCTTGTACTGTGGGTGGTCGATCCCGGCGAATGCGACGTCGAGCTGGTGCTGTGGGTGGTCGATCCCGGCGAATGCGAGGTCGAGCTGGTGCTATGAGTGGTCTGGCCCGGCGAATGCGACGTCGAACTGGTACTGCGGTTAGTGGAAGCGTTCGTGTGGCCGGCTGTCGAGTGGCTGGTCGACGCCGAACTGTGGCTGCTGGTCGCGTTGCTATGGCTGCTGGTCGTTGGGCCATGGCTGCTGGTGGCCGGACCATGGCTGCTGGTCGCGTTACTATGGCTGCTCGTCGTCGGACCATGGCTGCTGGTGGTCGGACCATGGCTGCTGGTTGCGTTACTATGGCTGCTCGTCGTTGGACCATGGCTGGTCGAGCCCTGCGAGTGGCTAGAGCTTGTGTTTCCAAATGTGTGGCCCGAACTGCTCCCCCCAGACGAATGCGAGGGCGCAGAAGAATGCGAGGGCGCAGAAGAATGCGAGGGCGCGGAAGAATGCGAGGGCGCGGAAGAATGCGAGGGCGCGGAAGATTGGTGCTTTTGGGCCCAGGCCAGCGGGACAATTGTCAAAATCAGAATCAAATACCAGTTTTGCCGAAAATTCGTTTTGTTCAAGCTCATCGCAGCCTCCTTGCTGTGTGCAACCTTAGCTGATGGGTGTTCTCAGGATCTGAAACGTATCATACCTGAAGATTCCATTGTGGCGGGGCCCTGCCATTGCGTGCACGTACCGCCAATGTCCGTTTCCCCGATCGCGGCGCGCCCTTTCACCATTCGTTCTTGCCGCTTAGGCTTCATATTGCGCCCGAAAAACGGTAACGTCAACTGCTTTTTTTCGTATGACATTGCCACAAGTTATCCCGGCGCCGGTCCCGCAAGGCAGGCTGTTTGGCGGGGCCCCCATGGTGCGCCGATCCGGGAAACCGGGCGCAGCCGGAAATGTCGCATGTTCTTACAGTTAGCGGGTCCCGCGAGGATTCACTAACTGCTCCGCAAACAGGCCGCATGGCCGCCTACTTACTATTGCGCAGGAAACCGGTGGATTCCGTCAGGGGCTGGCGGGGAGGCTGCCATTTTCTAGCTGGCGTCGCTGCATATACTCCACAAATCGCCGTGCCGTAACGGTCTAGTACGTCCAGATCCAAGCATCCCGCAGCGGCGAGCACATCTCATAAGCTACCGTGCCATCGAAGCCGCCGGCCTCCAGCGCTTCGAGAAAAGCGCGGTAATCGATGAAGCCCTCGTCCACGGGCACGGCGATCAAGGCCGGCTTCTGCTCCCTATAGTTCACGATGGCGGGGTCGTATTGAAAGCGGGCACGCACTGGTAGTTCGCGACGGTGGTGTGCACGGTAATCGGCGCCATTTTCCGGGCGGCGGCCACCAGGTCCGCGCCGTGCAGCGCGGGCGCCCAGGCGTCGAACATCGCCCGGCAGTTGGGCTCATCGATTTCGCGGATCAGGTCGTACTGGCTTTCGCACGCAGCGCCAAGGTCGTGGTGGTTCTGTACGCCGATGGTCACGCCAAAAGGCGCCGTGGGGCGCGCGCATTCGCGCAAGGCTTCTACCACCAGCTTCCACTGCTGGCCATACGGTGCTGCCGGGTTCTCGTAGCCCGTAAAGACGCGCACCAAGTTGCCGCCCAGGTCCCGCGCGCATTCGGCCAGCGCCGCCACGTCATGGATCTGAAATTCGCGATGAGGGATCTCGCCGTGCTCGAGATCGGCGGTGAAGTTGGTATAGCCTGCGACGCAGACGCGGCGTAAGTTGCGGCGCTCGATCTGAGCGCGCAGGCGACCCGTTCCGGCGGGCCGCAGTCCAGGAGGGAAAGATGCGGCCGCTTGGCCATTAGCATGACTCCGTCGAATCCCCGGTCCGCTGCGCGGTCGATGAACTGTTCGAGCGAAAGCGCCGGCTGCCCCCAGGATCCGGAGTAGCTGACCGAAAACAGGAGAGTTTCCATCAAGCCGAAGCTGCAGCCGTGAAGCTGCGGACGGCTGCCGATTCGTTCGTGTGCGTGTCGAATACGGTGATGAGCTTGGTGACTTGCATCAATTCGTGGAGCTTCTTCTGCAGGTTCAGCAGCTTGAGCTGGCCTCCCCGGCTGGTCACCGTGGCGTAGCTGCCGACGAATTGGCCCAACCCCGTGCTGTCGATGTAGCTCACCTCAGCCAGGTTGAGCAAGATATTCTTTTGCCCGCTGTCAAGGAGTTCCCGGATCGTGTCTCGCAGCGAACTGGCCTCTTCTCCTATGGTGATCCGGCCGTTCAGGTCCAGAATCACGACATTGCCGCTCTCACGTACGTTGATTTTCAGACTCATTTCAACAAATTCCTTTTTGGCCCGCCGCTACACCACACCGCGGGCATACTCAAGCATACCTCTATGAAGGCGCTTGCGCGCGCTCAAAGGCGAGCAAATCGCCGGGGGGGGCAGAATGTGCGCGTGGTGGGGCAGGCGGTTCCCCCTGCCAAGCTGGAGATAAGGCAATCGCTCACGGGTTTTCGGGCATAACAGAGTTGGCAGGCGAAACCGCCTGCCCCCCACCACACTGTTCAACAATGTACCCAAGGCACTCTTTCTCTTCAAGAAAATTATAGAAGTGAGCCCTATTGTTTTGGCGCGCCTGAAGCTTCTCTTGCCAGGCGGACCTTGGCATCTTCCAGCTTCTTGCCGATCTTGGCTATCGCGCCGGGTTCCATGTCGGATTCCGTGGCGCTGTCCGCTTCCTTCAGAGATGCCTGCCACTGGGTGATGGCATCCTTGGTTTTGCCCAGCTTGAAATAGACATCGCCCAAGTGATCGTGCACCGTGGGATCCTGGCCGATCTTGGCCAGAGCGCGCACCAAGGCGTGCTCGGCATCATCGAGGCGGTTCAGCCGGTAATACACCCAGCCTAGACTGTCCAGGTAAGCACCGTTTTCGGGCTCCAATTCGAGCGCTCGCGAGATCATCTTCTGAGCTTCTTCCAGGCGCTGGTCGCGGTCGGCGAACATGTAGCCGAGATAGTTCAGGGCGCTGGCGTTATCGGGATTCAGTTCCAGCACCTTGCGGAACTGCGTCTCGGAGCTATCGAACTTCTTCAGGCGTTCGTACATGGCTCCGCGCATGAAGTAGACGGTCTCCTTCTGCTCCTTCGTCTCGGAGAGCTTCTCGGCGGCATCCAGGGGACCGGCCATGTCTTCGTAACGCTTGGCCTTTTCGTAAATCTGCGCGATGGCCAGTTGTGTTTCGCGGTCGCGCTCGCCGTTCAGCAGGCCGCGCAACTGGGCGACCGCTTGATCCACTTGCCCCATGTCCGCCAGAAGGGATGCATTCACAAGCTTCAGCACGCGCTCGTCGGGATGTTTCTTGAGCGCGGCGTCGGCTTCCGCGCGCGCGCTCTTGTAGTCTTTCGACATCCGGTAAGTGTCGATGATCTGCACAATGGCGCGGGTGGCGGAGTCCGGAGCCAGGTCGGCCATTTGCCGGAAGGCATCGATCGCCGGCTGGTATTGGTTTTGGCCGCGATAGAGTTCGCCCAGCAGCTCCAGGAAATTGAGGCGGTTGCTTTTCTCCGCTTCCGAATAGCTCTTGCGCTCCGTATCTTTCAGGATGGCCTTCAGCGCTTCGACGGCTTTATCGTTCTGGCCCTCGAGGGCCAGCAGGTTCACATCGTCGTAGCGCACCTCGAGGTTATCGGAATCCATCGCCTTGGCCTTATCCAGGGCCGTGCGGGCGTGCGCCAGATCGTGCTTCTCCCGGTAAATCTCGGAGATGCGGAGCTGCGTCTCGGCGTCGTGCGGATCGTCTTCGGCAATCTCGTTGAAAGATTTCAACGCTTCATCGAGACTGCCGGAGGCCAGTAAGTTCCGCGCCAGAGCGTGCTTGAGGCGGTTATTCTCCGGATCGAGATCGATCGCTTTGCGCAGGACGTCGACGGCGCTCTTGTAATCGTGGAGCTGCTCGTAGGAACTGGCCAGGGCAGCCAGCGTGCGCGGATTGGGATTCTTATTCGTGATCGCCTGCAGCTTCTCGATGGCTTTCTTGGTATCGCCGACGTCGGAGTACACAATCGCCAGACCGGTGAGCGCCTCTTCGTTGTTCGGATCGAGCGTCATCGCCTGGGTATAGGCTTTCTCGGCATCCACGGAGTTGTTGGCGGTGCGATAGAGGCGGCCGAGGGTGAGCCAGCTTTCCACGTCCTTGGGGTCCTTAGCGACGATCTTCTGGTACTGTTCGGTAGCGGCGCGCAGCATTTCTTCGTTGATCTTGCCCTGCTGCGTATCGCCGATCATGCGGGTATAAATGCGGCCCAGGATGCGGCGGGCGTCCAGATTATCGGGGCTCTTCCGCAGGATTTCCTCCGCTTCACTGACGGCATCTTTCAGGTGGCCGCTCTGGATGTACAGGTCGGTCAGCTCTTCGAAGAGGAAACTGGCCCCGGGATCCAGCTTTAGCGCCTGCTTGTAGTGGTCGATGGCTTTGTTGACGTATTCGCCGCGATTGCCATAGACGCCAGCCAGTTCGGCGTACAGATGGCCCATCGCGAAGTTATAGTATGCAGAGGCCTTATCCGATGGCGGCGGACCTGAATCGGCGGTCTGCCCGAAGGACAAAGACGACAGCAGGACTGCCATCGAAAGCGCTTTAGCGGGAAAGTTCATCGTGTGTGGTTCCTATCGACCTAGATGCCCGGGGAGGTCGAATCGTTCCTCTCCATTGTACAACGGCGGCGGGACGCGTCGATGTGTTACTGGTCCCAAAACTGCTGGGCGCCAAAACCGTGGCGACGAGTACCCCGGCGAGGCCCTGCTCGAGCGGGACCGTTCGAGTTCGTTAGCATAAACAGAGTGAAACCGCTCGTCGCTATTCTCGGACCAACCGGCGCCGGCAAAAGCGAATTGGCTCTGCGCGTGTCCGAGGAATTCGCGGGCGACGTGGTGAACTGCGATTCGCTGCAAATTTACAGGCACTTCGACATCGGGACCGCCAAGCTGCCGATGGCGGAGAGACGAGCGATTCCGCATCATTTAATCGACATTCTGGACCCGGACGAGGTATTCACAGCCGGGGAGTATGCCCGCCTGGGGCGCGCGGCGCTGACGGATATTTCCGCACGCGGCCGGCTGCCGGTAATCGCCGGCGGCACGGGTTTCTATCTGAGAGCGCTATTGGAAGGACTGTTCCGCGGTCCGGAACGCGACCCGGAGCTGCGCGCCAGGCTGGGCGCGCGCGAACTCCGAAAACCCGGATCTCTGCACCGGCTGCTGACGCGCTTTGATTCCGGAGCAGCATCGCGCATCCACGCCAAGGACGTACCCAAGGTCATGCGCGCCTTAGAGGTATGCCTGCTCACGCGCCGGCCGGTCACCGAGTTGTTCCGCGAGGGGCGCGATGGCTTGGAAGGCTATCGCGCACTGAAGATCGGGCTGGCGCCGGATCGTGATGCGCTCTACGGCCGGCTGGACGATCGCTGCGGGCGCATGTTCGAATCCGGGTTGGTGGATGAAGTGCGGCGCATTCTCGATATGGGATTCCCGCCGGAAGCCAAGCCATTTGAGTCGCACGGGTACCGGCAGGCGTTACAGATGCTTCGCGGGGAGCTGAACGAGAAAGAGGCGCTGTTCTACGCGCGGCGAAACACGCGAAATTACGCCAAGCGCCAGATGACTTGGTTCCGCAAGGAGCCCCGGATGGAATGGCTTAGAGGCTTCGGCGAGGAAGCGCACATTCAGCAGGAGGCGGTGATGCGAGTCCGTGAATTCTTGACAAAGACTTGATACGCCGCCGGTCAACGATCCGCAATTTTATTCGTCTTACTGATTGGAACAGGCAAGTTCTTCAAGGAGCAAATCACAGATGAGAAAAGCATTGCTATTCGTGTGCCTGCTGGCCGCTATGGCCTTCGCAAGCACCAAATCGTTCAACGTAACTTTGTTCGAACCCTCGGTTGTCGGCAATACCGAACTGAAGGCCGGCGACTACAGATTCGAAGTTCAAGACCAGAAAATAATAATCAAGCACGGCCACGAGACCACCGAGGCCACCGTGAAGGTGGAAACCGGCGACACCAAGTACTCTTCCACGACGGTACGGTACGCCAACGCGGATGGCAAGAACAAGTTGCAGGAGATCCGGGTCGGCGGCACGAACATGAAGCTCGTGCTTGACTGAGTAAGAGGGTTCTAGGTGCTGGGTTCTGGGTGTCGGCAAGCTTTGGACAGTTTGCGATGAGAACGCCAGAACCCAGCGCCCCGTTTTCCAGCCCCTAGCCCCCAGCCCCTAGCCCCAGCTCCAGTTACACTGGGGAGTAGATGGTCCACCGTCTCCTGTCTTTATTCTTGATCGTTTCGGGATGTTTCGGACTTCGCGCGGAGACGGTCCTGGTGCTTCCGTTTTTCAATCAGTCGAATTCCACAAATTTGGATTGGATCGGTGAGAGCATTGCCGAAACCGTGCGGGAATCGCTGTCCGCGCAGGGTGTTCTGGCGCTCGACCGCGAGGAGCGCCTGGAGGCATTCCGGCGCCTTTCGCTGCGATCCAATGCGGTGTTGACGCGGGCGTCCATCATCAAGGCGGGTGAGTCGCTGGATGCCTCCGACGTGATATTCGGCCACTACGAATTGACACCGGCTGCTCCGGATTCGCGTAGCGCGTCCGGCGGCACGCTGCACATGACCGCGCGCATCCTGAATTTGAAACGCCTGAAGCAGGGTCCGGAGTTCAACGAGACTGGCGCGTTGGAGGACCTGGCGGGGCTGGAGGCGCGGTTATGCTGGCAAGCGCTGGAGATCCTGGCGCCCAAGACGGCCCCTTCCGAGGAGGAGTTTTTGCGCGCCCGGCCGCGCGTGCGGCTGGATGCGTTGGAGAGCTATATTCGCGGCCTGCTGGCGGCCAATCCGGAGCAGCGGAATCGCTTTTTCATGCAGGCGGCGCGCCTGGATGCGGGCTATTCGCAGCCCTGCTTTCAACTCGGGAAATCTTACTGGCAGAAGAACGACTATCGCGCGGCGGCGAGCTGGCTGGAACACGTGAACCGCAGCGATCCGCGTTATCTGGAGGCGCAATTTTTCCTGGGATTGTGCAAGTATCAGACGGGCGACTACGCGGCGGCGGAGAAATGTTTCGAAACGGTGGCGGGCAGCGTTCCCTTGAACGAAGTGTATAACGACCTGGGCGCGGCCCAGACGCGAGGCAACCTCACGGCCGCGATTGAGAGCTTCCGCAAAGCGCTGGAAGGCGACAGCGCCGACCCCGACTATCACTTCAACCTGGGATACGCGCTGTGGAAGGCCGGGCAGTTTCAGGAGGCAGCCGGCAGCTTTCGCGCGGTCCTGGAGCGGAATCCCAACGATGGCGAAGCGGGCGCATTCTTGAGCAGGGCGGAGCGCCAGGAGCCGCCCCTGCGCGCGCAGGAGGGGCGCGAGCGGTTGAAGACCAACTACGAAGAGACCGCGTTCCGGCAGTTGAAGGCGGAGCTGGAATCGAAGAAGGACTAGTGGAACAGGCTCTCAGCCGCTCTCAGCCTGCCGCGCCGGCACTCTGGCCGGCGCAATCAACTTGCTACTTATGAACCTGCAACTTTCCGAAGCAATTCAAATCCTCGAGCGAACTCCCGGGCTCCTCAATCAGATGCTTCGCGGTCTGCCTGAAGCCTGGCTCCGGGCCACCGAAGGCGATCAGACGTGGAGTTGTTATGCCGTCGTGGGGCACCTGATCCACGGCGAACTAACCGATTGGGTGCCTAGGATCCGCATCATCACGGATCACGGCGAGAGCCGCACCTTCGATCCCTTTGACCGTCTCGCACAGTTCGACGAGGACCGGGCGCGGCCGCTTGATACTCTGCTGGATCGCTTCAAGGAGCTTCGTGAACAGAATCTGACCGCCCTGTTGGAGATGCGCCTGTCACCCATCGATCTTGGCCGCACGGGCGTCCACCCGGCCTTAGGAACGGTGACCTTGGGGCAATTGATATCAGCCTGGGTGGTCCACGACCTGAGTCATTTGTCCCAGATATACCGCGTACTGGCCAAACAATACGCCGCCGAGGTCGGTCCCTGGAAGGCCTACTTGCGGATACTCGACGGTTAGGGCGACGCGCCGTGGGCAGTCTTATATTCGTGTCGCAAGAAGAAGTGACAACTCGTTGACGCCCGAAGAGCGGGACTTGGTGAGGGTGTTTGTGGAGTACCTCAAGCGAAAGGGCCGGATCCTTCATCGCCGTTTCTTGCGGCTGCTGACGAGTTCGTCCGGCAGCACCCTGACCTGCTCCGCCGTCCGGCTCAGTGACCTCCTATCGAATAATTGAGGAAGGGGCCGCCGTTCACGCCCGTCTTAATCGCCAGAACCCTCACTGGCGAGGTTCGAAACGCGTTACAACTGGCGGCCAGCGCGTCCCCGGCGGCGGACTTTCCTGCAAAGCTCCTAAATACTGCAATTTCAACTATCTACCGTGATCTTCCTCTCAATTGCCGAAATCTCCCGTTCAACCACCGAACTTGCCGTACAACCAAGGAAATCAACAGTTTGATGGCCACGGGTGGTCATCGTTAACCGGCATTAACTATACTGTCGGGATAGCACCGGCGGAGCTTGTCCGCGCTTGGGGTGCCACCCAATCATCAATGAGGAGCTCATTACGGATGCACAAGCCTATCAAATACGTGGAAAAAGCTTTGAGCTACGTTGCGCAAGCGGCGTGGACGGTGTTCGATAAAGCCAACCAGATCCAGCAGAATCCGTCGTTCACTCCCAAGTGGTCCGAGAAGCCGCTGCTCAAGTCGTATCAAAAGACCAAGCCGCCGCTGGGCTGGCCCCGAGAGACGGACTCCTTGTGCCCACGCTGCGTCCCCGAGATCCGCAAAGAAGTGCTCGACGGCAAGAAGCCGCTGTCGCTCCTGCTCAACGAAAAGGTGGGCGAAATCAAGGCCAAGATCATCGAGCGCGATGGCAAGATCCTCATGGTCAAGGATTGCCCTATCCACGGCCACTTCGAAGACGTCATGTCCATCGACACGGCGTTCTTCAAGCACTTGGAAGCCGTTTTCCCCGGCCGCGACATACGGGCGCACAACGACCAGCACCTGCATCATCACGGCTCCAGCACCATCACGCATGGCCGCGGCTCCGTTCTTACGGTAGACCTCACCAACCGCTGCAACATGATGTGCGATCCGTGTTTTATGGACGCCAACCAGGTCGGCTTCGTGCATGAGCTCACCTGGGAAGACATACAGACGCTGCTCGACAACGCCATCTCAATCAAGCCCAAGCGCCAGATGTCCGTGCAGTTCTCAGGCGGCGAGCCCACCATTTCGCCGTACTTCCTGGACGCGGTGGCGTACTCCCGCAAAGTCGGCTACACCAGCGTGCAGGCGGCCACCAACGGTATCGAGTTCGCCAAGAGTCCGGAGTTCTGCCGCAAGGCCGCCGAAGCCGGCCTGCGCTATGCGTATCTGCAGTTCGACGGCGTCGGCAATGCGGCCAATTCGCACCGCAAGGTTGGCAACCTTTTCGATGTGAAGCTGCGCGCCATCGAGAATCTGTACACCAACGGCGTGGACATCGTGCCGGTGACCACGCTGATCAACGGCATCAATAACGAGCAGGTCGGCCGCATCATCCAGTTTGCCCTCGACAATCCGAAGCGGATTCCGTTCCTTTCGTTCCAGCCGGTTTCGTTTACCGGTCGAGATGAGGCCGTCACCGATGAGCGCCGCATGGCGCAGCGTTATACGCTGGCGCACCTGGCCCACGACGTGAAGAACCAGACCGGCTTGGGAGAGCCCGTCCGGGACTGGTTCCCGCTTTCTTTCATCAGCACGTTTTCGGACTGGTCCGACCTGGTACATGGACCAGACTACCAATGGGGTCAGTTGAGCTGCGGCTGCCATCCGAATTGCGGCGTAGGCATGGCGGTGATGGTGGATAAGGAAACGGGAGAATCGGCGCCGGTCACGGCGTTTCTGAATGCGGACCGGCTGGCCAAGGACGTCGCCCGTGTCAACGACGCGGCGCGCGGCAAGTGGCTGTCGATTATCGGCATGGCCCTGTCGATCGCGCGCAATTACGATCCGTTTCAGGCGCCCACGCACTTCAAGCTGACCGACATGCTGAAGAAGTTCGACAAGACCTTCGGCGCCACCGGCAAGAACTACGGCAAAGTCGGCGCGGACCGCACCATGGAAGATATCGAGAAGCGCCGCCGCGACCGCTGGAACTTCCTGCTGATTGCGGGGATGTGGTTCCAGGATCTGTTCAACTACGATTTCCGGCGCACCGAACAGTGCATCATCCCTTACGCCACGCAGGAAGGCGAGATTTCCTTCTGCGCTTACAATACCGGGATCGGCTGGCGCAACATCATTGAGAAGATGCACATGACGGCGACGCTGACCAAGTGGTACGAGGAGAAGGGCCGCCACGAGATCTTTGCCGGCGGCAAAAGCGTCGGGCTGAAGAGCGCGGATCACTCCATGGTGCTGCGCGAGGACATCATCACCACCGACGTGCAGCACGATCTCGACAAGCTGGGAATTGCTAAGACCGCCCGCGAGGAGAAGTTGCGCGCACGCGCCGCCAAGCAGAAGCAGGACGAAGAGGATGCGCGCATGGCGAAGTTGTATCGGCAGCACGTGCTTAAGGAAGCGCCTACGCCGGAGTTGGTGCCGATACAAGGTATCAAGCCGGCGCCTAAGCCAGCGGTGGTCGAGGAGCGCGAAGAGGTCGGCTCCTTCGGCGATTAGTGGCCGCGAAGCACGCGTGAGCGTGCCGCGGCGAACTTCAGTTCGCCGACGGGTTCGTGCGTTTCACCGAGCCGGCGCCATTGTCCAGGTGCCATCGTCTACGGCGTCGCCGCCATCGCCCGCCGTCGTCTCATACTGGCCTGCGAAGGACTTGCCGTCCCACTTGCCGGTGATCTTGGAACGCAGCGCATTCCCCTGCAAGTCGAAATCGTAAGTGGCTTCCAGCTTCGACTGCTCCACCTTGCACGCGCGCATTGTGGTCTTCACTTCCTCGCCACCAAAGGTGAACCCAAATTCACATTTCCAGGCGCCGCCGGATTCCGGCTCCAAACTCATGTGAAAGGATCCACCGCCGCCGGCGCCGTTGCTTTTCCATTCGCCGGCATAGCGTCCGGCCAGGCCGGCATCGGCGGCCAGCAGCAGCAGAGGAAACAGGATCAAAAGTGTAAGGCGGGACATGCGACTATCATACGCGTTTCAGCCGCAGGCTGTTGGTCACCACCGTAACGCTGGAAAGAGCCATGGCCGCCGACGCCAGCACCGGCGAAAGCAGCCAGCCCGTGAACGGGTACAAGACGCCGGCCGCCACGGGGATGCCGATGGTGTTGTAGGCGAACGCCCAAAACAGATTCTCGCGGATCACCCGCATGGTCCGCCGCGCCAGTTCGAGCGCGCCGGCCACGCCGTTCAGATCGCCGCGCATCAACGTGATGTCGCCCGCCTCCATGGCGATGTCGGTTCCAGTTCCAATGGCGATACCCACATCCGCCTGGGCCAGCGCGGGAGCATCGTTGATGCCGTCGCCCACCATCGCAACCTTCTTTCCAGCGGCTTGCAGTTTCCGCACTTCCGCCACCTTGCCGTCCGGCAGCACTTCGGCGAGCACGTGGCCGATGCCCACCTGCCGCGCGACAGCTTCGGCGGTGCGGCGATTGTCGCCAGTGATCATCCAGACATCGAGACCCATCTCGTGGAGACGGCGCACCGCGGCGGCAGCTTCCGGCTTCACCGCATCAGCGATGCCAATGACGCCGGCGGGCTTGCCGTCCACCGAAATCGCCACCGCGGTCTTGCCTTCCGCGGCCAGGCGATCCGCTTCCGGCAAGCCGAGCGGCAGCGTGCCGGCCGTGATTTCGAAGTCGCCGATGCGCGCCGAAACTCCGTGGCCGGCGATCGCACGGAAACCGGCGGGCTGCTCCAGCGGGATCGAGCGGCCGCGGGCGTGCTCCACTATCGCCCGGCCCAGAGGATGCTCGGAATACCGCTCGGCCGATGCCGCCAACCGCAGCAGTTCAGCCTCGGAATATCCGTTCCCAGGGAGCACATCGGTAACCTGCGGATGCCCGCTGGTGATCGTGCCGGTCTTATCCAGAATGACGGTGTCGATCTTGTCTGAGGCCTCCAACGCCTCGCCGCCCTTGATCAGGATGCCGCGCTGCGCGCCGCGTCCGGTCCCCACCATGATGGCAGTGGGTGTTGCCAGACCCAGCGCGCAAGGACAAGCGATGATCAGCACCGATACGAAATTCACCAGCGCGAAGGAAAGCGGTGCAAACGCCAGCCATACCAGGAACGTCACGGTGGCCACTGCCAGCACGCCCACTGTGAAGTAGCCGCTGACCACGTCCGCCAGCCGCGCCACCGGCGCGCGCGAGCCTTGTGCCTGGCGGACCAGTTCGATCATCTGTTGCAATGCTGTGGCGCGCCCAATCTTGCGCGCTTCGAACTGCAAGCTGCCTGACCGGTTGATCGTGCCGCCGTAAACCGGATCCCCCGGCTGCTTGTCGACCGGCATGCTTTCGCCAGTCAGCATGGATTCATCTACGGCCGAGTCGCCTTCGCGTACCGCGCCATCCACCGGGATCTTCTCGCCGGGACGCACCACAACCAGGTCCCCGACGCGCACCTGTTCGATCGGGATATCCTGCTCGGCGCCTTCCCGCACCACGCTCGCGGTCTTCGGTTGCAGCTCGCGCAAACGGCGTATGGCCTCCGATGCCTGCCCACGGGCGCGCATTTCCAGCACCCGCCCGAGCAGAATCAGTGTGATGATGACCGCAGCGGCTTCGTAATAGACTTCATGGCCGCCGCGCAAAGTGATCGCCAGTGAATAGAGAAATGCCGCGCCGGTGCCCAGCGCGATCAGCGTGTTCATGTTGGCGGAGCGGTGGCGTAGCGCGGTCCAGGCGCCCGTGTAGAACGGTGCGCCTGCGTAGAAAACGACGGGCATGGTGAGTGCGAGTTGGATCCAGCTCATCGCCGGAAGCTGCATCAGGCCGGGCGCCATGCCCAGCACAACCACCGGAAGCGCAAAGATAGCGGCCACGACCAGCCGCCGTTTCAGCGCGGCAGACTCCTGCAACCGCGTCTGCTCTTCCACATCTTCGCCGGCCGCAGGCTGCGGCACTCCGTAGCCCAGTTCCTCGATGGCCTCCACCAGGTTGCGGGTCGCCGTGCGCGCCGGGTCGAACTCCACCGTGGCGGTGGAAGTGGCGAAGTTGACCTGCGCGCGGGTAACGCCCGGCGTGGCGGCGAGATGGTGCTCTATGGCGCTCGCGCACGCGGCGCAGGACATGCCGGAAACGGGCAGGTCCGCGCGTTCGGCGGTTTCCACGCTCATTGCTGCACGCTGTAGCCGAGCTGCTCGATGGCGTGCACCAGATCCGGGACCTTGGTGCGGTCGGCGTCAAACTCGACCGTCGCCGAGCCGCCCGCCAGGTCCACGCGAGCACTGGTCACGCCCGGACTAGTGGCGAGCTTGCGTTCCACGCTGCGCGCGCAATTGCCGCAGGTCATGCCTCGCACGGGAATCTTAACACTTTGGAATCCCATATCTTAATGATGCAACGGCGGGCGGTATGGTGGCGGGCTATGTCCTGACTATAGCCGCCGCACGGGAAGCGCATCCTTCACCCACTCGATTTCAGGAGGCTTGGTCAAGATAACATTCACCAAGTCGAAGCGCGCATGGTCCCACGTTGCGCCAGTACGGCGCAGGTACTCGCCCGCCGCGCGGCGCAGATCCCTCTCCTTATCGAGTCCCACGGCGCGATCGGGACTCCCGAAGCTGGCGCTGGCGCGGGCTTTCACCTCCACGAACACCAGCGTTTCGCGATCCCACGCGATGATGTCGAGTTCGCCGCTGCCCGACCGCTGGCGATAGTTGCGCGCCACAATCGTGAGGCCCTGGCGGCGCAGGAAGCGGTGGGCCAGATCCTCGCCACGGCGGCCATGCGCCTGTTCGGGCGTCGCGCGAGGCGTCCTATGCCGGTTGCGCGCGGCGTCCGCCATCCGGTAAAGAAGGTTTATCATGCGGCGCTTTGATCGCTTCGAATTCGAAGTACATCGCTTTGCCGCGCACCACGAAGCACAGGTAGTGCTCCCAGAAGCGCCGGTAGCGCGGGAAGCGGTTCACCAGGAATTCGAATCCGAGCCATCTCCAAAACGAAAGTAGCTTGACCCGGACTGAAATCTCCCGGAACCGTGCCTTGGTGTAATAGCCGAAGCCGCCGTGGTCTTCGCCGAAATAGCGGAAGGAAAAGCTGGTCAGGTGGCTGCGGTGCGTGGGGTCGCAAAATGAGCTGAAGTCGGTGTAGTGCGGCGTCTCGATGCGCACCGTGCCATGCGGCCGGACCAGGCGGTGAAACTCTTCCATGGCGCCGATCACGTCCGCCAAGTGCTCGATCACATGGATGGCCAGCAGGCGGTCGAAGGAGTTGTCCGCGAACGGATAGGGGAAATGATCGAGATCGCAGAGGACGTCGGCGCGGCTGGCGGGATTGCGATCGATTCCGATGGCCCCGGGCTGCTTGTGGATGCCGCAGCCGACATCCAGTATTCTCGGCACCCTTCCAGATTACCGTGGGGCGGGCGCTTTCGCCTGCCAACCGCGCTGGCGCTTTTGTCGGCGCAGGCGAGCTCCCCTCGCCGCGATTGTGCTGGGCGCGACGAAAGCGAATCGCCCGCTCGCCCCTTCGCCCGCTCGTAACATCGACGCCTTTTGTCGACGTTGGCGAGTTCCGCTCGCCTACGATTACCATGAAAGGGTGAAGACTGCGTTGGTGCTTTCCGCCGGAGGCATGTTCGGCGCTTATCAGGCGGGTGTGTGGAAGGCACTCGAACCGGTGTTTCGGCCCGACATAGTGATCGGCTGCTCGGTGGGCTCCATCAACGGGTGGGCGATTGCATCGGGCATCTCCGGCGACGAACTGATTCGCACCTGGCTCGATCCGCGGTGCGCCGGGCTGATGCGACCGCGGGCGCCTTGGCGACCCTGGCGCGCTTATTTCGATCCGGAGCCGCTGCAGCAACTGGTGCAGGAACTGACCTCGGCCTACACGCCGCGCGTGCCATTCGCGGTGGCCGTCACCAGGCTCCCGCGCCTGCGTCTGGAATTGTTCCAAACTCCCAACCTCACCTGGAAGCACGTCATGGCTTCCTGCGCGGTACCGGCCGGATTTCCCCATGTGCGTATCGACGGCCGGTCCTATTGGGATGGCGGCCTGCTCAGTGTGATGCCGGTGTGGGCCGCGCCGCGCCTGGGCGCCGGCCGGGCGATCGCCGTGAATGTGCTGCCGAGCATGCCCCTGAATGTGCTGCGCGCGACGGTCCGCATGGTGCGCCTGCTGGCGCCGCGCGAGCCGCAGGCCACCGGAACCGAGGTGCTGCAAATCGTTCCGCTGAGCGGCCTGGGTAAGCTGCACGACGCCATCACCTGGAACCCCGCCGCCATCGAGCGCTGGATCGAACGCGGCCAAGCCGATGCCCAGGCCCTCATCGATAGTTCGGAATTTGCAAGCTATGATGGACCGTTTCGTTTAAAATAGGGGATTCTATGCCGAAGTATCGGGTCTACCGAATGAAAGATGCGCCGCGGCAGCAGTTCCGCTGGGCCCCGCATGTTTCCGGGGCGGCCAGCGTCAGGGCCAAGGACTACGAGCCCGGCGGCGAAATCGAAGCGGCCAGCGAGTACGATGCCTGGAGCCGCCTGGGCGCTTCCGAGCAGCCGCTGGAGGTTGGCGATCTGCTGGAAAACGAGAGTGGCGCGTTGCGCATCTGCAAGTACGTGGGCTTCGAATCGGCGAGTTGGTTGGTCCCGGAAACCAAGTCCGCGCCGCAAGCCCAGCCCGAGCAGGCGGCGCAAACGGCTGAGATCTGACGGGGAGGGCGCATGCCGGAATACCGTTTAGGCGATATCATCGACGACTATTGCGTGAAATGCAAACGCATCATGAACCACGCCATCGTGTCTATGCTGAACAACGAGCCGGCGAAAGTGCGTTGCCGGACCTGCCACAGCGATCACGATTACCGGCACGAACAGGCGCCTCCACCCAAGGTGGACGCGCGCAAACAGGCGCTGTTCAACGAAGTGCTGGCCAAAGTGGCGCCGCCAGCGACAGTCCCGGAGCCCATACCGGACCCTCCAAAAGCAGAGGAGCCCGAGGCAGCGCCGCCCAAGACAGTCAAGCCCAAGGTAGAGGTCAAAGCCAAGGCTGAAGTCAAGCCGAAGGTTGAGGTCAAAGCCAAGAAGGCCAAAGCCAAGAGTTCGAAGTAGCGGCCGCGTGTTCTGGTTCTGGTTCTTCGCCGGTCCGGCTTTGGCCCTCGCCCTCCTCTCGCTACGCGGCGAACGGAAGCGCGCCGCGTATGTGGCCGAGCGCGTCTCGTTACCTTCACACGCCGTACTACCTACCGTCACTGTCATCGTACCCGTCAAGGGCCCCGACTCCGGCTTGCGCGAAAACCTGGCGGCCCTCGACTCCCAGGATTATCCGCACTATGAGCTGATCGTCGTCGCGCATACCGCCGCCGATATCCCCGCCGGGGTGCTCCCGCCGCAGGCGCACATCGTGCTGGCCCACGCGGACGAGCCCGGCACCGGCGAGAAGGTCCTGAATCTGCGCACCGCCGTGCGTTTCGCGCGCAGAGATTCGCAGGTCTTTGCGTTCGCGGACTCCGACGGGCGCGTCTCCCGGACGTGGCTGCGCGCTCTGGCAGCGCCGCTGGCGGACGAGCGCGTCGGCGCGAGCACCGGATATCGCTGGTACCTGCCCGAGCCGCCGGATTTCTGGTCGCTCCTGCGCAGCGTCTGGGACGCGGTGATTGCCGGGACCTTCGGCCCGGGCCCGAACGCCTTCGCGTGGGGCGGTTCGATGGCCATCCGCCGCGAAACATTCTATGCCATCCGTGTTCCAGACTTTTGGCAGCAGACCGTTAGCGACGACTACGCCCTGAGCGATGCCGTGCGCCGCGCCGGTCTGGAGATCGTCTTTGCTCCCGGCGCCCTGGCCGTTTCGGCAGGCCGTGCCGGCGCGCGCGATTTTCTCAAGTGGGCGCGCCGCCAAATGACGATCACGCGCGTCTACCGCCCGCGGCTCTGGTGGACCGCCCTGGCCGCGCACGTCTTCTATTGCGGTGGCATGGCCGCCGCCATTATCGCTTCCATTCGCGGCAGCCGCGGCGCCGAATGGGTGCTCGTCGCGCAGCTTTCCATCGGCATGCTCAAGGGCGTCAATCGCGCTACGCTGGCGAAGGCGCAGCTTCCCGATTACAAGGCTTGGTTCGACCGCCACGCTTGGGTGCACACGCTATGGGTTCCGCTGGCCACCTGGACCTGGCTGATCGTGCTCGCGGCTTCGGCCTTCGGCAACCGCATCGATTGGCGCGGCAACCGCTACGTGCTGACGCGGCGCGCGCCGTAGCGCCGGGGGCCGTGGCCGAGGGCTCCGCGGGCCTGCTGGACAGCCCCCAAGGCGAAAGCTGACCTTCTGTACGGTAAGATCCCATAACGCCATCGCGGCGCGGCCATTCTACTGCTCGTCGACTTGCCCGGCTTCATTGACACAAATAGGGATCCCCACATCCATCTGAAAACAAAGCAAAATCGCAACGCATAAGGGGTCCCCGCGAACACCCCCATGCTAATCTCATCGCAGGATACGGAACCCACTAAAAGGAAAAGCGTTATGAGCGTTCCATACGATTTCCGACTTGAAGCAAATTGAGGCGAGATGGCTGCCCGGCGTCAGGCGGTGGGGCAGGCGCTTTCGCCTGCCAACGGCTCGCTGGGAACCTAAGAGCCTGTAAATCCCATAACTTGGGCTTTGATTGTCCAAGAAAGGAGCCGTGCGCAACGCGCCCAAAAGCGCGACCCGGATACACGTGCAAAACCGGCAGTGTGATCCGGTTGGCGCCTGGATGAACAAGTCGCCTCGCTAATGAGGCGCGATTTAAACGAGGAGAAGATGAGCTTTTACGACGAGGTAATTCAGGCCGATCCGCGCTTCCACACTTTCGACTGCGTCCGCGACATGAAATTGCTGGAACCCGTGACCCGTGCGGCAGTCGAAGCCATCGTTGCGGACGCCGCGGCACAAGGCATCCGGCTGGAAGTCACCGAGACCTACCGTAGTCGGGAGCGCCAGCAGCAGTTATTCACAAGCGGCGCCACGCAGCTACGGACCGTCGGCGTTCACCACTACGGCTTGGCAGCCGATTTTTGCAAGATCATCGACAGATCGGCATCCTGGGCTGGAGACTGGCAGTTTCTTTGCCGGTTAGCCGAGGCCCACGGCCTTATCTCTGGAGGAGACTGGGGCCAGCCTACGGTCGCGCACACGTTCCGCGACTTTGATCACGTGCAACGTGTCAGCGTGGCCGATCAGAATCCGCTCTTTGCCGATAACTGGTACCCGGACGCCAGTTACACTCCAACTACAGCCTGACTCGATCGCTAGCCCTGTCCCGGAAAAATGATATACACTTCGAAAATAAGCCCTGTTCCCGAGGCCCGCATGCGGATTCGCCGGTTCCATCCATCCGTTGTGACATTCATCGCCCGCGCGTTTGCGGCACGGCCTTTTGGGCTGATAACGCTGTTTTTGGCATTGCCGTCGCCAGTGGTCCCGCAAGCCACGCCGGATCGGGTAGTGATTCAAACGGGGACCCACATCGTCCTGGTAAATGTGGTCGCGAGGGACAAGCACGGGAAGCCGATTGACGATCTCAGCCGGGACGATTTCGTGCTGCGCGACAATGGCTTGGAACAAAAGATCGCTCTCTTTGCAGTGGAAGAGACCAGCGGGACGGCGGCGGCATCCGTGGCATCAAGTTCGCCGGCCGCGTTGACGTTCACCAACAGGCCGGCGCCGAATATCGCGGCCGTGACCGTGTTTCTATTCGATGAATTGAATACGAAGCTCACCGACCAGGAGCTTGCCAAGAAAGACTTCCTGCGTTATTTGCGGGGGTTGCCAGCGGACAGCCGGGTCGCCGTTTTCGTGCTGGGCGACTCGCTCGCGCTGCTTCACGATTTTTCGGAGGATATGGCTTCGCTTCTGGCGGCTCTCGGGAAGCACACTAATCGCGTAAATCCCGAAGTGGACGCAGCCACGGCGCCGCCGGCCTCGGCGCATTCCCTCACGGGCGACCAGACGACCACCGCGCAGTGGGATGACTTCATGAAGTCCAGCAACCAGCCCTATGTCGATTACACCGAGACGGTGCGCGCCACTCGCACGGCGGCGGCGCTCGAAACCATCGCCGGACACTTGCAAGGCATTCCCGGACGGAAGACGTTGATCTGGGTTTCGGGCGGCTTCCCGATTCAACTGGGCTTGCACAACACCGTGGATAGCATTCCTCAAAGCAACGCCGGTGTGCGGCAGTCCGGTGGCTCGGTTGGGCGGAGCGGGAAAGGCGGCGGCGGAGCGGGCGCAGGTGGCAGAGGCGGCGGAAGATCCGGCGGCAACAGCCAACCGGGTTCGGCTTCGAGTTCATCGGCCACGAGTCTCACGACGGAGCTGCCGGGTACCGGCCTATCGTTTGAAAGCGACGTATCGCGCGCCGTTCGCGCTTTGAATGAAGCCGACGTGGCAGTCTATCCGGTAGACGCGCGCGGTGTCGTCGTGTCCGCGGCTTACCAAGCGGACCGTAGCTCGATCGGGAAGCGAAGCAAGCCGCCCAAAGCCGTCTCTCCGCCCGATTTCAACTACGAAACGCTCGAAACTCTGGCCGAGGAAACCGGCGGCCGGGCCTTCCACCACATCAACGATCTGAGCTCCGCGATTCAGGAGGCCGCCAGCGACGCCCGGGTGAGTTACTCGCTGGCGTTCTCGCCCACGGCCGATAGCCTTGATGGCTCGTATCACCGGCTGGAGGTGACAGTGAGGCGGCCGGACGTGAAGCTGCGCTACCGGCCCGGGTATGTAGCGGCGCCGGACAAGGCGGTGGCTCCGTCGCTCGCCGAAGCGATCGCGAATCCGGTCGCGCTGGCCGGCATCGGCTTCACCGTGCATCTGGAACCGGTGGAGGGCGGCTACAAGGCGTCTATGACCATCGACCCGCGCAACATCACGCTCGAACCCAAGGACGGCAAGTGGACCGGCTCGCTGCAGTTTCTGGTCGTGGTGGGGAAGGTGGAGCAACTCACGACCATTCCGCTGAATTTCAGCGAAGCTACGTTTCACCACGTTCAGGACAAGGGTCTGGCCCTGGGCGCGCGCGTGAAAACGCCGCCGGGGACCACCGGTTTCAGCCTGGGATTCCGCGACATTCCATCCGGGATGGTGGGAACCTTGCACGTTCCGCTATGAAGTGCTGGGGCAGGCGGTGGGGCAGGCGCTTTCGCATGCCAACCAACTCAAGTTCACCGCGGTACGCTTAACCGCCCTATCTCACCCGCCCGGTTTCGAAGAGGAACCAGATGCGCCGTTCTGTTTCGTCGATCCAAACCTCCAAAAGGCTGGTGGTGGCTACATCGTTCTCTTCACTGCACAAGTCATGAGCTTCGCGCATGCTGGCAAGCAACGTTTGATTGTCATCGCGCAATTCGGCGAGCATATCGAGCGGATCGACATAGTCCGCGTCGTTATCGGCGAGGCGTTTTAGGCGGGCAACGTGCCCGATTGACCGGATCGTAGTGCCGCCGATCTTGCGCACGCGCTCGGCGATGTCGTCGGTCATCGCAAAAATCTGGCCGGCGTGTTCATCGAGCAAGAGGTGGTAGTCGCGAAAATGCGGTCCGCTAACGTGCCAATGAAAGTTCTTGGTCTTCACATAGAGAGCAAAGACATCGGCCAGCAGCGCATTGAGAGCGCCGGTGATGTTCTTGACGGCTTCGGTGCCGAGGGCACTGGGTGTCTTAAGGGCGTCGCGGCGGCGCGCTCCAAGTTTTTCTTCAGTAGTTGGCATTTCAGAAACTCCTTTGAACATTTTAGAACTAGTTTGCGCGGAAGATCCCCCGGCTTGTAGATTCACTGTAATCGAGAGCACACATTCAGGCAATCGCCCGCTGAAACAAAAGGAGCAATCGGCAGGCCGTCCGGCTTCCCTTGCAAAATCAAGTCGATGGCGCGGAATTGGGGGCCTGCCGCGCCGAAAGGCGGGCATCGATGTCAACTGGCGGTCACCGAAGGCCGAATTGTGGCTGAAAGGATCCGCGCCTTCGCGGCATTTCCATGTTCGAAGTCCCCGATTGGAGATTGGAAATGCAGACTATGACGAAGGCCACGTTGTTTTTTCTACTGCTGCCCGCCGCGCAGATTGTTTCCGCGGCGACAGCCCGCCTCACGGAAGGCGCACTGATCACCGCGGACGGCCAGACGGCCTGCCCTCTCAAACACACGGACGTCAAAGCCGAAATCAGCGGCGCTTTGGGCCGGGTCACCGTCACGCAGGAATTCACGAACCCGTTTCAGGTGAAGATCGAAGCGGTCTACACCTTTCCGCTGCCGCCCGATTCCGCGGTGGACAATATGACCATGCTGGTCGGCGACCGCACCATTCGCGGCGAAACCAAACGCCGCGAGGAGGCGCGCGCGATCTATGATGCCGCCCGCAAAGCCGGGCACATCGCGGGACTGCTCGACCAGGAACGGCCCAACATTTTCACTCAATCTGTGGCCAACATCATGCCTGGCGCCAAGGTGAAGATCACCATCAGCTACGTGGAGATGCTGCCCTATGAAGGCGGCGAATACCGTTTCGAGTTCCCCATGGTGATTGGGCCGCGCTATATTCCGGGGCAGCCTATAGGAAGCCAGGGGGGCGGCTGGGCGCCGGATACCGACCAGGTGCCGGATGCCTCGCGCATCACTCCGCACGTTACGCCGGAGGGCACGCGGGCCGGGCACGATATCTCCATCGAGGTGAAACTGGATGCTGGGATGGCGCTCGATGCCCTGGAATCGCCCACGCACGAAACATCGATCGACCGGCCTGGGCCGCGCCAGGCGGTTGTGCGGCTGAAGGATCAAGCCGTCATTCCCAACAAGGATTTCATCCTCAAGTATGCCGTGGCCGGGCGCCGTATCGAAGACGCCGTCCTGACACATCACGACGCGCGGGGCGGATTTTTCACGCTGCTGCTGCAACCGCCGGAGCGTGTCGCCGCCGCCGAAGCCGTCCCCAAAGAACTGATCTTCGTGCTGGATACCTCCGGCTCCATGTCCGGCTTCCCCATCGAGAAGGCCAAGGAAACCATGCGGCTGGCACTCGACGGATCGAATCCGCAGGACACTTTCAATCTGATCACGTTCTCTGGCGATACCCATATCCTGTTTCCGGAGCCGGTGCCGGCCACGCGCGAGAACCTGCGTACGGCCCAGGAGTTTCTTCAATCGCGCCATGGCAGCGGAGGTACCGAGATGATGAAAGCCATACAGGCTGCGCTGGGCGGAGGCGAATCGCACGACCACGTGCGCGTGGTCTGCTTCATGACGGATGGCGAGGTCGGCAACGATCTCGAGATCCTGGCGGAGGTGCAACAGCACCCCAATGCGCGCGTCTTTGCGTTCGGAATCGGCAGCTCGGTGAATCATTTTCTATTGGACAATATGGCGCGGTACGGACGCGGCGAAGTGGAGTATGTAGGGTTGAACGACGACGGCTCAGCGGCCGCCCGGCGCTTTCATGAACGCGTGCGAAATCCGCTGCTGACAGATATTTCGGTCGACTGGGGCGGGTTGCCGGTCACCGACATCTATCCGAAGCGGATTCCAGACCTGTTCAGCGCCAAGCCAGTCATGATCTCGGGGCGTTATAACGCGCCGGGACATGGCACACTGCGGCTGCGCGGCAAGATGGCGGGACACGACTTCGTGCGCGAGATCCCCGTGGACTTTTCCGCGGCAGGGCCGGCGCACGATTCCCTCGCTACGCTATGGGCGCGGCAGCATGTGGATGACTTGATGGGCCAGGACTTGGCCGGTGCACAGCGCGGCGCTATGCGCAGTGATTTGCGCGAACAGATCGTGCAACTCGGCCTCGATTACCACCTGATGACCCAGTTCACTTCGATGGTCGCGGTGGAGGAAAAGATCGTCACCGAGGGCGGCGAGCCGCATCGCATCGAAGTGCCTGTGGAGATGCCGGAGGGCGTGAGCTATGAGGGCGTCTTCGGCGATCGAAACGAGCAGCGTGCGGCATCGATGCGCTTTCAGAGCGGTGGCTTCGCTACCGCCGGCACTTTCGCTCGTGGTGCCCGCGCGCAGGCACTTCCGCTGCCGGCGCCGCCGCCGCAAGCTGAACTTCTCGCCGCGCGTTCGCCCCATCTGCATCCCTGGATCGAGGCGCTCATCCGGCATGGCGCCAGCGGCCACGAAGCGCAATTCGTTCGCGACGGCAAGGCCGCGGTTCAGATCTACTTGAGCGACACCACGCCGGAAACGCTGGCGCAGCTCCGCGCCCTGGGCTTTGAGATTACCTATCTGCCGAAGACCGGATCGATGGTGACCGGGCGTATCGCCGTGGATAAGCTAGAATCGCTTTCGCACTTGAGCGCGGTGAAGTACATGGCGCCCCGTCTATAGCCGTGGCAAATTCACGTCTCAGCCGTGTACACTAGGAGACGTTGCCGACCATTTTTTGGTCTGGGCCATACCGGTTCTTCTTCTACTCGGCGGATAGAGAAGACGCCGCACGTCCATGTGGAGCGGGAGGCGTTCGGAGCTAAGTTCTGGCTGGATCCCGTGCGCATCGAAAGGAGCCGCGGGTTCGGCCGCTCCGAGATTCGTCGGATCGAGAAAATCGTCGAGGAAAACAGCGACCCTTTCCTGAGGGCATGGTATGAGTATTTCGGGCATTGAACTTCGAGAAGCGGTTGCCCAGAGCCTAAGCGTGACTGAAGACGCCTTAGTCGTCGACCTGACCGATGGCAGGACGATTACCGTTCCAATCGCCTGGTTCCCGCGCTTGGCGCACGGGACAGAACAGGAGCGCGTGAATTGGCGCCTCATTGGTAAGGGCGAAGGCATCCATTGGCCGGATTTGGATGAAGACATCAGCGTCGAGAGCCTCCTGGCGGGGCGGAGGTCTGGGGAGACTCAGGACTCTCTTCGCCGCTGGCTCGATGGTCGAAGGGCGAAAGGGTGACGCAACAGGGTACACAGTCCGCTGATGTTCACAATGGACGGTATCACGAGACGCCTGGCGCACGCTTCAGCGTTCCGCGGCGAACTTTCAGTTCGCCGTCTTTACCGCGCCCGCAACTCCGCCGCTTCGATCGTCTCCCGGTAGTGATCCAACCCGGGCACGCGCATCCCGGGCACCTTCGCGAGATCGTCCCAGCGCCGCAGCCGCACGGCGTCCCGCGCGAATGGCTTTTGCTCGAATTCGCGTGCCTCCGCTTCCGTGAAAGGCCCGCCTTGCAGTTCGAGGCTCTGCACGGAAGCCGGCGAGAGTAGCCCCAGATATTCGGGGTCGGTCGCGCAGAGATAGCGCTTGGCGGCCACGTGCATGCGGACCGGCGCGGTAATCTCGGGACCGAAGTATTGCGCCAGCCAGGCTCGCCCGAGATCTTCATGCCGGGCGTCAATACCCAGATCGGCCACCTGCTCCGGCATGTCGTGCAGCAGGTGGCCGATGTCGTGCAGTAGGGCGGCCACCACGAGCCACCCTGGCGCGTTCTCCTGTTCGGCATGATAGGCGGCCTGCAGGGCGTGCTCGAGCTGCGACACTGGCTCGCCAAAGTAAGCGGCGCCGCCTTTGATTTGGAAAATCCGTATGATTTCATCGCTGACGTTCATCATCGTCATGCTAGCTCCACGTCGGGGACACGCCGGCGCTGGTTGATCAACAGGAGAGCGGCCGCTCCGCTCGAAAGCAGCGCGACGCCGGCCAGCGCCAGGAAAGCTCCCGTCCAGCCGAAGCTCAGGGAAATGCTCGACACGGCGCCGCCCGCGAGGATCCCGCCCAGATAGCCGACCCCATCGATAATTCCGGAAGCTGTTGCGCTGCCGTGCTTGCCGCCGAAATCCAAGGCGATGGCGCCCGCTAGGTAGGCATACGGCCCGATGACCAGGAAGCCGACAGAGCCCACGAGAAATGTTGGCAATGCCTGCCCCCCACCCGCGCGCAACGAGCCGAGCGCGAACAGCGCGGCGGAGCTCAGCAGCAGACTGTAGAACATGATCGCAGATCGCCCGCTGCGGCCCAGCCGATCGCTCCAGAATCCCGAGAGGAGCACGGAAACACCGCCAAACAGCGGGAACACCGCGCTCATTCCGGCAGCTTCAGACTTGCTGTAGCCAACTACGTGGTTAAAGTAAGTGGGCGTCCAGGTATTAAAGGTCTCGCGCACCAGCGTGGTCCCGAGCGATAGCGCGCACACCATCCAGAAGGCTGGACTGCGGAAAAGGGGAGCAAGCAAATCGCGCAGACTGGATGGCTTCGGATCGCCGCCCTCCGCGCCGAACAGGTTGAGCGGATTTACTTCCGGCTCCGCGAGGCCGATCTGGGCGCGCGATTCCTTCAGCAGCAGCAAATTCGCGATGAAGATGACGAACAGCGTGCCCGCCGCTACTTGAAAAACCGCGCGCCAGCCGAAGCCGTGGCCGATCAGAAAGCCCATGAACTGCCGAGCGGCGGCGTCCCCGAACAGATAACTCAGGCTCACGGCCCCCATTGCCGCGCCATAAGAGGAGTAAGAGAACCAGCGCGAAGTAATCTTCACGGTGCCGGCCCAGCCCGCGGATTGCACCAGGCGGTTGCCGACCCATGCCAGCGTGAACACGGGCATTCCGCCTGCGAGTGAAAACAGTATCGTGAACAGAATCGAGCCGCCCATGCCGATCAGGAAGTTCCGCTTGCCGCCCAGGAAATCCGCTACACCGGCCAGAAAGAACTTGCCGATCGCATAGGCCAGTACGCCGAGCGAGCTAATCACGGCAAGGCGGCTCTGGGCCTGGCTGGGAGTCATGCCGTGCGCGGCCAGTTCGTCGATGATGAGTGGAAGGCTGACGGAGAAGTCCGAACGGCAAAGATAATAGCCGGCGTAGCCTATGAAGAGGAGCGCAATGGTCAGCCCCTGCCAGACGGCCAGCCTGCGGTTTTTCATGGACGCTCGCCTTTCGCCAAACGCTCCTCGATTCGATCCAGCAACGGATAGACATCCGCGACGCCATCGATGACGTAGTGCGCGCCAGCCTCGCGCAGTTTGCGGCGGGCGGTGTCCAGGCGAGCGGCTTGTTCGGCGGCCGGCAACGCCGCGAGTTCCCGCTGGGCCAGCCCGATCATGTTGCCGGTGCGCGCGACCGCCACGGTCCACATGCCCGCGTTCAATCCTTCTTCGATGTCGCTAACCGTGTCGCCGATTTTCACCATCGTGTGCATGGGATAAGTCTGCAGCCGGATCGCGTTCAGATAGCACATCCACGGCCAGGGCCGCCCGGCGCCGGCATCTTCGGGGCACAGCGCGCAGTCGGGTGTGTAGCCCTGCGTCGCGGCGTTGGCGAGGAGCAAATCGAGCATGGGCCTCGTGTATCCGGTGGTGCTGCCGATTTTGATGCCCCGCGCGCGCAGTTGTCGCACGGTATCGGCCACGCCGGGGATCACGGCAGAGTATTGGGCGAGGCATTCCATCTGCATCGGGATGAACTCGGCGAAAAAAGCATCGACATCGGCTTCCGCGGGTGGCCGGCCGTTCTTGGCGCGCAGCAGCGCCCGTATGTGGTCCTTCTTGTCGATGCCCATGTCGCGGCGGGCGTCTTCCTCGCTGACATCGATGCCGCGACCGGCAAACAGTTTCTGCAACGTGCGGACCGGCGCGAGGCTGCCATAGTCCACGGTGGTGCCGGCCCAATCAAAGATGACCGCGGTGACGTGCATCAGAACCCCATCTCCGACGCGGTCTCTTCCGCCAGCCCGAACGAGAGCGTCATGCCCGATCCGCCCGTGGCCGTAACCACGCGCACATTGGGTGCCGGCGAGAGCGAGACGAACGGCTGTTCCGGGTGTTTCGCATAGACGCCATGCCAGTGCTGCGCGATTTCGAGCGTCGGCGCCTGCAAGAAGCCGTGGGCGTATCGCAGAATGAGATCGTCGATTTCCGCGCGGTCGAACGGATCAATCGCCGCGCCATACTCGTGCGAGTCACCGATGGTGAGCTCGCGGCCGGCGGTCTGGGAGACAAGCACGTGAATGCCCCAGCGGTCGTACTCCGGGGTCTCGGCGGCGATCCGCTCCCTCAATGCGGGCAGCGTTTTGCAGACGCGGAAGGATTCATAGAAACGTAACGTAAGCCCGGCCGCCAATGCGGGGCCGAGTTGCCAATCTTCCGGCTGCGGCCCCGTGCGCATCATCTGGAGCTTCGAGCGGGTGAGGCCGCTGGCGCGGAACATTTCCGGATACAGCGTTTCGAAGTCGTGGCCGGTACACACGATGGCGGCGCCGAACGTCGCCAGATCGATGGAGGTAACCGCGGTACTCCAGCGAAACTGCACGCCGAATCGCTCAGCCAAGAACCGGGGGAGTTGAGCCAGCGTCACCCGCGGGTCCACGGTGATTTCGGTGGGGCTCCAGATCGCGCCTAGCAAACCGCCGGGCCGCACGGCTTGGCTGCGCGCCAGGACGGCCGAAGGGTTCAGCCACTCACACGAGTAACCCAACCCGGGCGCCACTTCGCAGAACTCACGCGCGACGGCAGCCTCGTCCGCGCGATAGACTACGTGCAACGAGCCGGTCGGGAAATAAGGCAGGCGCGCGGCGTCCAATATTTCCAGCCAAACATCGCGGCTGCGCAGAGCCATCGCGTGCATGCGGCCGGCGGGTTGCCCGATGGGCCAGATCATGCCGAAGTTGCGGACCGACGCGCCTGCGGCTTGCGGGCTACGCTCGAAGACCACGACCGAGCGTCCCCTTTTAGCCAGCGCATAAGCGTGCGCGAGACCGAGAATGCCCGCTCCGACGATGGCGACATCCGCGCTTTGCGTGGCCATGAAAAGAGAGGCTAACGTATTTGAAAGAGGCGGCGCAAGCAACGGTTGGGCGGCCCGATGCGTTATCTTCAAAGGAGGAGGGACATTCCCATGCCTATGCGCTCTGCCGTCTCAAACCAGGCCGAAATAGACCGTCGCATCAAGGAAGTGGCGCGTAAACTGGCGCCGGACGTAGTGCGCATTCGATACGCGATAACGTCGGATTCGACTGGTGAAGAAGCCATATTCCTCCGTATTCTGCTCTCGGATGAAGCCAGCCGAGAGCGGCGACTGCGATCTGTCACAGAGCGAATAGAGTCTGAATTGTTGGCGGCGATACCGTTCGATGACTTCGGCCTTTATCAGTATTTTAGGTATCGTAATCGCTCAGAACACGCCATGCTGAAAGAACCGGCGTGGTAAAGCCATGGCTTTCGCGGAGGATTTGCTCGAACAGGCGTATCACCTTGCGCGCCGGGAAAAGAGGAAGCCGAGGCAGGCAAGTCTGCGGCGAGCCGTGTCCACCGCGTATTACGCGTTGTTCCACCTGCTTATCAGGGAGGCTGTGGCCAACTGGAAAAGAGATGACCAGCGGGCAGAACTAGCTCGTACATTTGAGCACTCCAGGATGAGAAAAGCGTCAAACCGTATCGTGGGTCTCAATCCTTCCACACGGCACCCGCCGGCCATGGTCGGTCTGCGGCGGGTGGCCAGTGCATTCGTTCAACTTCAGGAGTTTCGCGAGCTAGCGGACTACGAGAGCCGTTACAAATGGTCGCGAACGGAAGCCCTGAAAGCGGTCGATCGAACCAGCGCAGCATTTGATGCTTGGACTGTCATACGGAAGGACAAGATAGCCCAAGACTACCTCTTCCGGCTATTGATTCCAAGCCGTTGAACCCCACCGTATCGAACCGCACCCCCCGCTCACCCGCGTTATCCGCCATTCCTGTAGGAAAACCCGCCATTCGATGCAGCCCTATTTATTTCCAATGGTTTAAGCGCGAAGATGCATTCATCCGGGAGTAGTGTAACTAAACCTATCCCGAACTCAGAGGAGCTTATGAGCACGCAGCCGTTTGAACCCAAGCCCGCACCATCTGCCGGTCTGGTCCAGATCAACTCCGGCATCGAAGATGTCATCCAAAAGCGCCTGGCGGAAGAGCGCGCGCGACTGGAGCGCGAGGCCGGTTTGGCCAAGCGCGAGGCGCACCAATTCAAGCGCCCCGTCGAGCACCCGTTCACCAAAGAACAGCGTGGCCGGACCACGCTTCTGTTTGGCGGCCTGACCTGGAAGCACGAGAAACTCGTACATGGCGCGCTCGAAGGTCTCGGCTACATCGCCGAAGCCGTGCCTACGCCCAACGTGCGCGCGTTTCAGACGGGCAAGGAATACGGGAACAATGGCCAGTGCAACCCGACTTACTTCACCGTCGGCAACCTCGTGCAGTATCTCCAAAGCCTGGAAGAGCAGGGGCTGACCAAGCAGGAAATCATCGACCGCTATGTGTTCTTCACGGCCGGCGCTTGCGGGCCGTGCCGCTTCGGCATGTATGAAGCCGAGTACCGCCTGGCCCTGCGCAACGCGGGCTTCGACGGCTTCCGCGTGCTGCTGTTCCAGCAGTCCGGCGGCTTGAGCCAGTCCGACGCCGAAGCCGGCCTGGAGATGAACCTGGACTTTTTCCTGGGCATTCTCAACGCGCTGAACTGCGGCGACGTGCTGAACGAGGTGGCCTATGCGATCCGCCCTTACGAGGTCAATCCTGGCGAAACCGACGAAAAGCTCGACCAGATGATGGACTACATGCACGAAGTGTTTCGCAAGAAGCAGCCTTGGAAGCTGGGCGACAGCCTGGCGAAATACCTGGGCGGCTTCAAGGATACCGGCGAGTACATAGGCAAGTTCGTCAAGCAGTTGCAGGGTGAGGATTATATTCCAGCGCTGCACCGCTGCCGCGACGCGTTCAACGGGATCGAAATCGACCGGCTGCGCGTCAAGCCGATCGTCAAGATCACGGGGGAATTTTGGGCGCAGACGACCGAAGGCGATGGCAACTTTAACATGTTCAACTTCCTGCAGCGCGAAGGCGCGCAGGTTCTGGTGGAACCCATCGGCACGTGGATCATGTACATGATCCACCAGGTCGTACAGAAGTACAAGGACTTCAAAGGACTCGAGGAAGGCGCCGTGCTGCCGCCGCTCTGGCGTCTCGATAAGCGCGCCAAAATCGAATGGAGCTTCCGCAATAAAGTCGCGAAACTGAAGCTTGCCGAAGCCATCTTCAAGAACGAGTACCACAAGATCGTCGGGGCGCTCGGCGACATCGCGCATCACTTGGCCGACCAGTATGAATTGCAGCGGCTCGGGCATCCGTTCTACAACTCGCGCGCCGGAGGCGGCGAAGGCCACCTGGAAGTCGCCAAGAATATTTATTACTCCAACAAAGACCTGGCGCACATGGTGCTCTCGGTGAAGCCCTTCGGCTGTATGCCTTCGACACAATCCGATGGCGCGCAATCGGCCGTGGTGTCGAATTACAAAGACATGATCTATCTGCCGGTCGAGACTTCCGGCGAGGGCGAGATCAATGCGCACTCGCGCGTCCAGATGGCGTTGGGCGAAGCCAAGAACAAGGCGAAGAAGGAAATGGCCGAGGTGCTGGAGCGGACCGGGTTGACGCTGGACGATTGCCACGCCTGGGTCGACGCGCACCCCGAAGCGAAGCGCCCGCTGTATCACGTGCCGCACACGAAGGGCGTGGTAGGGCTGGCCCCCAATTTCGTGCTGCACATTGCGGAGCAGATGAAGAAGGAAGGCGTCGCGCCCAGGCGTGAAGAAGCCCTGGCTGTCCAATAACGCGGGGACCTCATGGATAAACACTTCTTCGTAGGAATGGACGTAGGCTCCACCACGGTTAAGGCCGTGGTGGTGGACGAGGCTACCGACCAGATCGTCTGGTCCGACTACCAGCGCCACGACACCAAGCAGCCCGAGAAAGTTCTGGAGTTTCTCAAGCGTTTCGATACCGAGATCGACGGCTTCCAGGCCGCCAACTCGCGCATATTCATCACCGGCTCCGGCGGCAATGGCATGGCGAAGTTCCTGGGCGCGAAGTTCGTCCAGGAAGTGAACGCCGTCTCGCTCGCGGTGGAGAAGCTCTATCCGGAATGCGGATCGGTGATCGAACTCGGCGGCCAGGACGCCAAGATCATCATCTTCAAGAAGGACCCGGAAACCGGCCGCAAGAAGAAGCTGCCCTCGATGAACGACAAGTGCGCGGGCGGCACCGGCGCGGTGATCGACAAGATCAACGCCAAGCTGCGCATCCCCACCGAGCAGCTTTGCGAGATGGGCTACAAGGGGCTGAAACTGCACCCCGTGGCCGGCAAGTGCGGCGTGTTCGCCGAGACCGATATCAACGGCCTGCAAAAGATGGGCGTGCCGCCGGATCAGTTGATGGCATCTTTATTCGAGGCCATCGTGATGCAGAACCTGTCGGTGCTGACGCGCGGCAATACGCTGCTGCCCGTTGTGTTGCTGCTAGGCGGGCCCAATTGCTACATCAAGGGCATGCGGGATTGCTGGAAACACAACATCCCGAAAATCTGGGAGGAGCGCGGTACGGAGTTGCCGGCCGGCGTTCCGCCCGAGGATCTGATCCGCACGCCCGACAACGCCCAGTATTTCGCCGCCATCGGTTCGGTGGAGTTCGGCAAGACAGAAGACGCCAGCGTCGGCCAATACATCGGATTCGACAAGCTCGAATGGTATGTCACCGTAGGCCGCGAAGAGGAGAAGGCCAAACGCGGCGGCAACGGAGGCCTCGCTAAGGACGCCGACGATCTTGCGCGCTTCAAGGAAAAGTACCGCACCAAGAAATTCGTGGCGGCTACTTTCCAGCCGGGAGAAGTGGTGGAAGGCTTCGTGGGCATCGACGGCGGATCCACTTCCACCAAGGCCGTCCTGCTTTCCAAAGACAAAGAGCGCCGCATCCTCGCCAAGACTTACCAGCTTTCGAAAGGCAATCCCATCGAAGACACCATCGAGGTGATGGGGAAGCTGGAAAAGCAGATCGCCGAGCAGGGCGCCACACTTAACGTCCTCGGTGTGGGCACTACCGGCTACGCCAAAGATATTCTGAAGGACGTGATCGGCGCGGATGCCGCGCTCGTCGAGACTGTAGCTCACACGCAGGCTGGCCTGCACTTCTACGACGATGTGGATGTGATCTGCGACGTCGGCGGGCAGGACATCAAGATCATCATCCTGAAAGACGGCCGCGTAAAAGATTTCAAGCTGAATACGCAGTGCTCGGCGGGCAACGGCTACTTCCTGCAATCCACCGCGCAGGGGTTCAACGTGCCGGTGGAGCAGTATGCGGACACGGCTTTCGCCGCCAACGGCTATCCGAGTTTCGGCTACGGCTGCGCTGTGTTCATGCAGTCCGACATCGTAGACTTCCAGCGGCAGGGCTGGAAGCCGGAAGAGATCATGGCCGGTCTGTGCAACGTGCTGCCCAAAAACATCTGGCTGTACGTGTCGCAGATTCCGAACTTGTCGGCCATCGGGAGGCGGTTCCTGCTGCAAGGCGGGACGCAGTACAACCTGGCCGCCGTGAAAGCGCAGGTGGATTTCATCGAGTCGCGCTTCAAGGGCAAAGAAGTGCCCGCCGATGTCATCGTGCACGAGCACTGCGGCGAAGCCGGCGCCATCGGTTCAGCCCTCGAAGCCGGGCGACTGTGGGATCACGGCCGCGTGTCCACGTTCATCGGGATGGACGCTATCTCCCAGATCAGTTACAAGACCACGCGCGAGGAAGCTACCCGCTGTTACTTCTGCAAGAATAAGTGCCTGCGAACCTTCATCGACGTGAAGACCACGGTCATGAACCCGGACTACAAACCTCCGGTCAAGACCAAGGTCCCGCTCGAAGCCGGCTCGCAACGGCTCATCATCGCCACCTGCGAAAAAGGCACCGTCGAGAGCGTGGACGACATGCGCCAGATCAAGGGCAGCCTCGACAAAATCAAGAAGGCCAATCCCAATTTCGTCGAGCTATCGGCTAAGGCCGTTTTCCGCGTGCCGGACGCCCCGTTGGTAGCCGACCCTCTGCCTAAATTCGCCTTCACTTCGTCGGCCAAGAAGCGCATCGAGCTGATGAAGAAGCGCTCGGAGATCCGCATCGGCATGCCGCGCGTGCTCAACATGTACTCGATGACGCCTGTGTTCACCGGTTACTTCGCGTCACTGGGGCTCAAGGCCGAGAATATCGTCTATTCGGACTACACCAGCGAGCAACTCTATAAGGAAGGCGCTAAGCGCGGCGCCATCGACCCGTGCTTCCCGTCGAAGCTGGGCATTCCGCACGTCCACAATCTGCTGTTCGTAGTGCATGCCAAGAAGCCGCTGGATATCATCTTCTTCCCGATGATCGACTGCCTCACCACCGATCTACACGGCGTGCAGGCCAGCCGTTCGTGTCCGACTGTCGCGACCACCCCTGCGGCGGTGAAAGCGGCCTTTACCAAGGAAGGCGACCTCTTCAAGGAAAAGGGCGTCCGTTTCCTGGATACCTTCGTCAATCTCTCGAAGCCCGATGTTCTGGAACGGCAGTTGTTCGAGGAGTTCAAGGATATCTTCGGACTGTCGGCCGAGGAGAACGCGCGAGCCGTGCAGGAAGGTTATCGCGCGCTCGATTACTACAACAACGTAGTCATTCGCGGCGAAGCCCGCCAGGTGCTCGATCAACTGGAGCGCGAGGACCGGCTGGGCGTGGTGGTGCTTGGCCGCCCGTATCACAACGATCCGGGAGTAAACCACGAAATCCTGGAAGAGTTCCAGAAGCTGGGTTATCCGGTCTTCACGCAGGATTCGCTGCCCATCGACGAGGATATGATCTGGCGTTTGTTCGGGCCGGAAGTCGAATCGGGCGAGATCCCCCATCCGATGTGTATCGACGATGTGTGGAAGAACTCCTACAGCGAAAACACTTCGCGTAAAGTGTGGGCCGCCAAGTATACCGGGCGCCATCCCAACTTAGTGGCGCTGGAGTTATCGAGCTTTAAGTGCGGGCACGACGCTCCTATCTATACAGTGGTGGAAGAAGTGGTGGAGCATTCCGGCACTCCGTATTTCTGCTTCAAGGATATTGACGAGAACAAGCCGACCGGCTCCATCAAGATTCGCGTGGAGACTATCGGCTACTTCCTGAAGCGCTACCGCGAAGACATGGTGGCGAACAAGCAGAAGACCAAGACCATCGAGGAGCAAATGGCGGAGTTCGAAGCGCGCCTGCGGCGGCAACTGATGCGCGAGAAGTTGCAAGACCACGACAAGGTGCGGGAATCTTTCGACACGGGCGCCATGCCCACGATTCACGTCACGCTGGGCGCGCTGGCGGCATCGAAGCCGACGCCCGCGCGGGAGTACGAGGCCGTTTCGGGGGACTGATCGGCCGCTAGCAGGTCACTGAAAGAACAACTAACGACAATCGGCGACCTTCGAACGGCAAATCCTCGTCCCAGGGTCGCATCCTTCGACCACGACAAAGTGCAGCGATTCTTCGATACCGGCGCCACGTCGTCGACGCTGGCGCCGGAATTCGACACGGCCTCGAGAGAGCAACCCGGAGACCAAATCACGGCAAGAGTATTGTCAGCTTGTAATTGATTTTCACGCTAGCCGAGCTAATCGCAACCGTGAAGTACCCTGGGCTTTTATTGGCGGTCAACACAGGCGCTGTGGCAAGGCCGGTTTGATCCGTTCGAACCGTCGGAGAGCCATTGAAACTCCCAGTAGAGCCCGATGGGCCGGGTACCGGCGTGAAGGTCACGGCGGCGCCCTGGATGTAATTGCCGGTCGCATCCCATACTCTCACTTGTAAGTCCGTCGGAAATACGTGTCCCCCCACCGTGGTCTCTAGGTTCCCCGCCACGGGTGTGATCCTCGCGGGAGTGTCGCCGCTCTGCGTTACCGTCACCTGCGGACCCAGCACCGTAATCTGCGCAGTGCGGCTTTTCACTGAAGTGTTGGCAGTGAATGAGAATGTGATGGTACCTCCAGTTGTGCCTGTAATTGTGAGCCAGGGCTCATTGCTGGTGGCGGTCAGCGGCGTGCCGGCGGGGAGCACCTGCGCGGTCACCGAATCGGTGCCCGCCGGCGCACCCTCGCTCCGGCTGGTGGTGCTCAGAGAAACATACGCGACCGTAAGCTCCTTGATGGCGCTGTTGTTCGTATCCGCGATATACACGTTGCCAGACCTGTCCACCGCCGTCCCGCTGGGACCACTCAGTCCCGAGGATACCAATACCGTTACCCCTGGATTCGCGGCAGTCCACTCCTTGATAGCATTATCGCCCGTATCCGCGAAGTAGACGTTGCCTTGCCCATCGACTGCCACTCCGGTGGGGTTATTCAGTCCCGAGGCCACTAATGTTGTCACTTGCTGGTTCGCCACGCTCCATTCCTTGATGGCGCTGTGGCCGCTGTCTGCGAAGTACACATTGCCTTGCACGTCCACGGCGACTCCCGTGGGGCCGCTCAGTCCCGTTCCAACCAGCACGCTCACCTGCTGGGTCGATGCAGTCAATTTCCCGATCGTGTTGTCGCCTGTATTTGAGAAGTAGACATTGCCCAGGCCGTCCACCGCCACTCCGGAGGGGCTGCTCAGCCCGGAAGGCACGAGCGTGGTTAACTGCTGTGTGCTGGCGTTCCACTCCTTGATGGCGTTGTCGCCTGTGTCGGCGATATACACGTTGCCATACGCGTCCACCGCCACCGCCGCCGGATTCGTCAATCCGGAAGACACTAGCGTGGTCACCTGCTGTGTGCCGGAGTTCCAGACCTTTATGGCATTGTCGCCCGTGTCGGCCACATAGATATTCCCCTGTCCGCCCACAGCTACTCCCTTGGGGCTCGTCAATCCGGAGCTCAACAAGGGTGCCACAGGATTGGCCGGCATATAACTCGCTCCTACCTGCGTCACTATAAACGTCAAACCGGAGATCGTCAGCGTTCCGGTCTGCGGGGTGGGGTTGGGGTTGGCATCCCAACTGAACTGAATCAAGGCGTTACCCGAGCCGCTGGCGGTCCCGGCGCCCACGTGCAGCCAGGAGGTATTGCTGTAAGCCCCCCACGGTCCGCTAGTTGTCAACAGCACCGTGCCGTTGCCCGCCTCGCTGCCGACGAGCATGGAGTTACTGCCCAGCAAGGCAGGGCTTGAAGAAAAAATCTGCGGGCAGGCCTCTGTCCCTAGGTCGAAGGCATCCAACGAGACGGTCTGCCCGGATTGAGGCAAACCGGTGAGGACAAGCGTATGCAGGCCGCAGACCAATCCTTGCTGCTGCCACACCGTCTGCTGATATTGGTCCGAAGAGCCCGCGAGAGAGACAGTGCCTGCCGAAGCTCCATCCAGCTCTAGCGAGGCGCTCCCTTGGGACGGTCCCGTCCAGCTCAACCAACGGATGGCGGAACCGGTAAACAAAAGAGTCGCTGTATCCTGAGCCTCGGGAGTAACGGCGTAACCGTATGTACTGGCTACGAGCGATCCCGTCGTGAAGGACCACATTCCCTGGTAAGTGATCGTGGGTGGCTCCTGGAGCACGCTGGTGACGTTGCGAGTCTCCTCGATTCTCGCGGGAGTCACCAGATAAGTCCAGGTGGTGCCACCGTCGGTAGACTCGTACAGGCCATGATAGCCGGCCGCGAATACCGTCTTATCGTTTGCAAAGTTGGGGGAAATTCCAACGGCCAAAACGAAGGTGTCCGGGAACGTAGTTACCTGCGACAGCGTGCTCCCGCCGTTGGTGGATATCATAAGCCCGTACTGGACTGTTCCCACAAGCAAAGTATGGTCGACGGCAAAGTTCGGGGAAATCTCAATATCCATTGCCCTGATCGACTCAGTCTGCGTAATCTCCGACCATGTCGATCCGCCATTGGTGGATCTGTATATGCCTCCAAAAATGGCGGCCGCAAAGACGATTTCGCCGGACGAGGGCGAAACCGCCACTTTTGCCATACCTTGCGGGGAGCCTGGCAGGCTTAGCGGTGTCCACGTCGCGCCGGCGTTGGTGGTTTTATAGAGTTCGCAGGAGTCGCAGGCGGCAAAGGCGGTATTATCCGTCGCGAACGTCGGCGACATGGCAATCGAAATGATCCCGACATTGCTTAGGCTGGAAAGAGTCCACGTATTGCCGCCGTTCGTGGAGATATACAATCCCGGTGTGTTCGATCCCACTGCCGGACTTGCCGCGGACCCAGTACCGCAATTGCCGCTGTTGCTGCTGGTGCTGGTGGTTCCGATGTAGACGGTCTGGTCTTTTACGAAGTTAGGAGAGATCGCCAATGCTCTTGGATATGCCGCCGACCCCGTCCCCACCATCATCTGCCAGGTCGCGCCCTCGTTGGTGGTCTTTTGCAGGCCCAGGTAGTTCGAACTGAACGCAGTCTCATCGTTTTTGTAATTGGGGGAGATGCCCGAGGCGTCGGTATAGGGAGCCTGCATACCCGTGTCCTGGACGGCCCAGGATGCCCCGCCGCTGTAGGAAAACAAGTTGCCGCTACCGTACGTCGAGGCGAATACGGTCTGGTCGTTCACGTAGTTGGGCGACACGTTGATGTACCGGATGAGCCGGGTGGGAATGGTATCGATATATTTCCACGGTGACCCGCTGCTGGAAGTCCACAACCCTTCATACATCCCCATAAACAGCACATTGCCGCTACCACTGGCGGCTGCGGCGATGGTTTGATAGTGTGTCGTGGTCAGGGGCGACAACTGGCGTGGTACTGTTGTGGGCGGCATCCAGGATGCCGCCAGTGTGGTCGACTCGAAGACGCCGGCCGCGGCGGTCGTGGCCCACAACGTGGAGTCCTGCAAGAATGTGGGAGACAAAGCGATGGAGGTAACGTTGGGATCCGACAAACCCGAATCGGAAGGCGCCCACGAGTTTCCTCCGTTCTTGGAAACGAGGATTCCCGACCCGTAAGTTCCGGCGATAGCCGTCTGATCGGAACTGAAACCGGGCGAGAAAACCAGGGTCGATATCATGGATGTCACGGCTGCCGCGACCGGCGCCCAACTGGCGCCCGCATTGATAGACTTGAAGATTCCGTTCGCATCGCTTCCCAGCAGGAGAGTCTGGTCCACCGCGTAATTGGGCGAGACCGCGATCACGCTCAGGTTCGAAGTTAGCGGGGTGGGCGACGATACCGATGTCAGTGTATGTCCTCGATTGGTGGACTTGAGGATCGTGTTCGCCGAGGTGACTGCAAAAAGCGTACCGTCGTTGGCGAAGTTCGGAGACAAGGCCAAGCTCGTGATGGTCTGTGTCGACAGAGCGGCCCATGAGGCTCCCTGGTTGGTGCTGACGAAGAGGCCGGAGCCGGTCGCGACATATATCGTCTGATCCTGGGCGTACCCGGGCGAGAAGATCACCGCCGTCGTAGTGTAATTGGTGGTCAGCCCGGCGACAGGGGTCCACGTGACACCGCCATCGGAAGATTTTAAGACCGGCTGAACGCCGATCTTGAGGGAGAGAACGCCAGTCGCGGCCAGCACCGTTTGGTCCTGCGCGAAGTTGGGCGACACCGCCACAATTTGCATCGGATCGTGCGGGTCATGGGCACGCAGGAGCTGGCCGGTAAACACCAGGCAAGCCGCGGCACTGAAGAAAACTCGCGTACGCGAAAACACAGAATTCCTCCGTCTGTCTAACTCGGATGTCTGCTTTACCGACGCTACGACGCGCGGTTTGCAGACAATGTTACCCTGCGCCGATCAGCAACCCGTATGATTCTGGAAAATGGCGATCGGAACCGCGCCAATGGGTGAGGTCTGAAGGACAAGTGGCACGCGATTGCATCCTCATCTTCCCAGACAGCAAGGCGGCCGATGCCATGCTGCCAGCCCAACAGCCGCCACAACCATCAGTATAGTATAGGAGAACACTGTTTCAGACGGTCAGCCGGACTCTCTGCAAAATCCGTTCTAGTACCCCAAAAAATCCGTCCTAGTACCTATAAACAGTTAACTAAGTTGCTTTATTTCCATCCCGTAAGGGTCAGTCGATTCGAGTATCACTGCCCAGAATTCGCCGTCAACTGCCTCAGGCCTAGCGGATCCATAGGCAGGCCTATTAGGCCGAATGGGCGGCGCAAACCAGAGGCCCCGGGTGGCGTCCCGCGCGACCGCCGCTCCTTCCTTGAAAGGGCCAATGAAACGGTTGGCCAGCGCAAATCACTATTTCAATGAAATCAGTTTGCTATTGCGGTGGGCTGAGGTCCTCCCGGTTCACCAAGCAAGGAGAAGCAAGTGAGAATTTCTGTCCTCACGGATGAAAGCGGAAGGATCATCGGAACCATGCGGCCGACTGAACCGGCGGGCAGTGGCCCGACGCATGTGCGAATGACGGCCGGCGCCGGCCAGAAGGTGCTGGAAGTCGTGCTCCCGGAGGAATTAAGCCATCTGCGGTCTCTGGTATCGTTGCACGATACACATGTCGTCGAGATCGACGGCCAGGAAGCCCATTTGGTCGCCCGCAAAGGGATGCGCCATCGAGGCGTCTAGCTCCTGTCGGCAGGCTGAATGCCTGCCCCACCACGCTCATTTCTGCGCTGCAACCGTTTGCCTCACCAGCCACTCCTGGCTGTTCACCGCGCGTTTGCCGGCCGCCGGCGGCCGGCGCACATAGGTCCCGTCGCTCTGCATCTCGCGGCCTTTGACGGTGTCCGACAGGTAGATGGCCAGAATCTGGTCGCGCACGTGGCGGATCAGGTCCGGGCTCTCCAGCGGGAACAGCACTTCCACGCGGCGATTGATATTGCGCGGCATCAGGTCCGCGCTGCCCAGGTAGATCTCTTCGTGCCCGCCGTTGCGGAAGTAGTAGATGCGGCTGTGTTCCAGGAAGCGGCCCACAACGCTGGTGACCTCGATATTGTCGCTGACGCCCTTAATCCCCGGCCGCAGGCAGCAGATCCCGCGCACTAAAAGGTCCACCTTGACCCCGGCTTGGGATGCCTGATAGAGCAGCCGGATCACCCGCGGATCCACCAGGGCGTTCATCTTGAAGATCAGCCGCCCTTGCGCTCCCTTGAGCTGGTGCTCGATCTCCCGCTTGATCATGGCTTCGAAACGCTCGCGCAGGTTCACCGGCGAGACCAGCAGCTTCTGGTAGTCTTTCTTGGCGGAGTATCCGGTCAGATAATTGAACAGGTCGGTGGCGTCGGAGCCGATCTCGTCGTCGCAGGTGAGCATGCCAAGATCGGTATACAAATGCGCCGTGACCACGTTGTAGTTGCCCGTTGCCAAGTGGATGTAACGGCGTATGGCGCCCGCTTCCCGGCGCACCACCATCAGCAGCTTGCAATGGGTCTTGAGCCCCAGCAGCCCGTAGACCACGTGCACGCCTTCGCGCTCCAGCGCGCGCGCCCATTCGATGTTGCTCTCCTCGTCGAAGCGCGCCTTTAACTCCACGAGCACCGCCACCTGCTTGCCTTCCTCGTTGGCCTCCAGCAGGGCTTCGACTACCGGGGCGTTCCGGCCGACACGATACAGCACCATCTTGATGGCAAGCACGTTCGGATCCCGGGCCGCTTTCTTTAGAAAATCGACGACGGGCTGGAAGGAATCGAACGGGTGATGCAGCAGAATGTTTTGGCGGCGGATCAGCGCGTAGACGTCCTCGTCGGCGGTGGCCGGCACGAGCGCCTTGGGCACCGCGGGCACGAAAGGAACGTCTTTCAGGTCCGGCCGGTCGAGCGATGTTAGTTGCATGAGGCGGCTGAGCGACAGCGGGCCGCGCGCGCGGTACACCTGGCTGGCATCGATCTCCAGATTGTTCACCAGGATGTCCAGAATGTGCGCCGGCATGTCGTCTGCGACCATCAGCCTTACTACGCTTCCGAAACGCCGTCGCCGCACGCCTTCCTCGATGGTCTCGAGCAGGTCTTCGGCCTCCAGTTCCTTGATGGCGATGTCCGCGTCGCGCGTCACGTGGAACGGGTGCGCCTCGATCACGTCCATGCCGCGAAACAGGGCCGGCAGGTTGGCCGAGATCACCTGCTCCAGCCAGACGAAAGTTTCCTCTCTCGGCGCGCGCTTGCGGCTCTTTTTTCGGGGCCGCTTCAACGGCACAAACTGCGGCAGCGAATCCGGAACCTTCACGCGCGCGAAATGTTCCACGCCGTCCTGGTCGCGGATCAGCACTGCCAGGTTTAAGCTAAGGTTGGAGATATGCGGAAACGGCCGGCCGGGGTCGAAAGCTAGCGGCGTGAGGACTGGAAAGACCGTGTCCGTAAAATACGCATCGGCGATGGCCAGTTGCTTTTCGTTCAACGTGGCGTAATCCAGGATTTGAATACCGGCTTCGTTCAAGGCCGGCAGAAGCTGGTCGCGCAGGCATTTGTGCGCGTCCGCCAAGAGCTTCTTGGCTTCCCTGCGGACCGCCACCAACTGGGCCGAGGGATGCATCCCGTCGGGACCCACATCCAGAATTCCGGCGTCCACCTGGTCGATCAGCCCAGCTACCCGGACCATGAAGAACTCATCCATGTTGGAGCCCACGATGGCCAGGAACTTCACTCGCTCCAGCAGCGGATTCTTCTCGTCCTGAGCCTCCTCCAGCACGCGGTGCTGGAAAGAGAGCAGGCCGATCTCGCGATTGATGTAGAGGTCCGGCGAATTCAGCGGGGGGCTCTCGGGCGCCGGTGCTTGTTTCTCCGCGTCCGCCGTGCGGGTTTTCTTGGGTGTCATATTTTGGAGCAAAAGCCCGTTCCGCAACTGGCTTCCAGATGTTGTTTCATGACGGGTCGAATAGTCCAGTTTAGCGCGAGCGGGTGTCGATTCTCATTAAGGTTATACTGTCATCGTTTTGTAAGGGGACACTGGTCACTTCCTGCCCGGGTTTTCGCCCTAACGGTAGGACTTTTCGGATCGAAACAGGATTCGGAGGGCGAAGACCGTTTGGTTTCCCGATCCGCGCCAAAGGATCCTGTTAGTCACCGATGCGACGGCGGCACACGCCCCGCCACGCATCGTCTTTAAGCGCTTTCACATTCCCCTGAAACGGATCGTCTGCCATCTGCCCAAGGACGCGCGCAACACGCTTCTGTATGGCTTTGGGTAAGCCGTGAAGATCCCGTTTGGCGTCTTCAGTAAACTCACAGGTCCAGTTCATGCTTGACCTGGGGCCATGGCCTGGTCTTCCCGGCTTTAAGCTGCTTCAGAGCGTGCCGCACTTTCCTCGCTTTCGCGACCGCCAACATATCGTCGGCATCGACGTGCTTCTTAGGCGTCATGGCGACACAGCCGTTCTCTGCCGTTACTTCCATGAGGCCCCCCTTTTCCAAGGCGAGCGCGTCGAAGATCTTAGGAATGACAACTTGCCGGCGTTGGCCGATGCGGCTCGCGGCGCTGGTTCTTGCTTTCCCTTCAGCCTGGACGGTTTCGGAAAGGCTTGGGACTCTAGCGCGGTTATCATGGGAGGAGGTGAGGCACTATGAAAGCTGTTCTGATTGACGGAATTCGCCCGATGGTGGAAGAGTTCGCGCTCGAAGATGCCGCCAAAGGGTATGAACGCATGATCACCAACCAGGCGCGCTTCCGAGTAGTGCTGGTGAGCCGGTGATGGGCCGCCTCACTGCTTTGATCCTGCCGGCACTGCTCCTGGCGGTTGCGGCATGGGCACAGGAGTATGACGTCGTCCTGGCAAACGGCCGCGTGATGGATCCAGCTTCCGGCCTGGATGCGGTCCGCTATGTGGGCATTCGCGGCACGAAAATCAGCGCCATCAGCGCGGCTCCACTTAAGGGCCGCACGGTGGTGGACGTCGCCCGACTGGTAGTCGCGCCCGGTTTCATCGATCTGCACTCGCATGGGCAAACGCCGGAGAACTATCGGTTCAAAGCCAGGGACGGCGTGACGACCGCGCTTGAGATGGAAGTAGGGGTGTCGCCGGTTCCGGAATGGTATCGTGCCCGCGAGGGAAAAGCGCTCGTCAACTTCGGCGCGACCTCCGGACACATTCCCGCGCGCATGGCCGTGATGCACGACAGCGGCAAGCTGCTGCCCCGCGACGCCGCCGCGAAACGCGCCGCCACGCCCGAGGAGCGCCGCCAGATCTACGACCTGGTGCGCACCGGATTGGACGAAGGCGGGCTCGGCATCGGCATGGGGATCGCTTACGTGCCGCTGTCGACCCGCGCGGAGATTCTGGAACTGTTCGGCCTGGCGGCCGAGCGCCAGACGGCGATCTACGTTCACATGCGCAATGGCGGGCCCGTGGAGCCGGGCGTTATCGACGCGCTGCAGGAAGTTATCGCCGATGCGGCGGCCACCGGGGCATCCCTGCACGTGGTTCACATCACCAGCATGGGCCTGCGCGAAACGGCGCTCTGTCTGCAAATGATCGAGGGCGCCCGGCGCCGTGGACTCGACGTGACGACGGAGATGTATCCGTATACGGCAGGCATGACCGACCTCAGCTCAGCGGTTTTTGATGAGGGTTGGCAGGGCCGCCAGGGTGGGATCGACTACGGCGACTTGCAGTGGGCGTTGACCGGCGAGCGGCTTAACGCCGAGTCGTTTGCGCGCTACCGCGCGCTGGGCGGCATGGTGGTGATCCATTCGATTCCGGAAGAGATTGTGCGGCTGGCGATCTCCAATCCGATCGTGATGATCGCGAGCGATGGCATTTTGGAAAATGGCAAAGGGCATCCGCGGGCGGCCGGAACGTACGCGCGCGTGCTGGGGCGCTATGTGCGCGAGCAACACGCTCTGACCTTGATGGATGCCGTGCGCAGGATGACGGTGATGCCCGCCGACCGTCTGGCGATCTCCACCAAGGGGCGCATCGCCGTGGGCGCCGATGCCGACATCACGGTCTTCGATCCGGCGCGGGTTATCGATCGGGCTACCTTTGAGAATCCGGCGCAGTATTCCGAGGGGATTTTGCACGTGCTGGTGAACGGGACTTTCGTGGTGCGGGGCGGGGAACTGGTGGAGGGTGCCGCACCGGGGTTGCCGGTGCGGCGATAGGAAGGTTGGCAGGCGGAAGCGCCTGCCCCACCCGTGCGTTACTGCGGCAGGGTACCGGCGGTGAACAGCGAGTTCCACTTTCCGCCCGTATTCCGCATGAGTTTGAACGCCATGGCTTGGCCGGGCTTGGCCGACTGCACGATGTTGCGCACGTCGGCGGCCGACGCCACGGGCTGGCGGTTGATCGCCACAATGACATCGCCCTTCATCAAGCCGATGTCTTCAGCGAACGAACCGGGCTCCACGGCGGCAATCGCTACGCCGCCCGACGAGAGGCCCAGTTGTTCCCGGTCGGAGCGATCCAGGTTCTCGAGGGAGACGCCCAGACGCGCACCGCCGGACTCGCTTTCCTGACCTTCCGGCGACATCTTTTCCGGCCCGTTCGGCCCGTTGTCCGCTACGATCTCGGCGCGATCGCCGATCCGGACTGGCATATCGACCGTTTTCCCATCGCGCAGCACCGTGAGGGTGACTTTCGCTCCCGGCTCCGCCGCCGAGATCATCTGCACGAGCTGATCGCCGTCTTTCACAGTCTGGCCGTTCATCCCTACAATTACATCGGATGCCTGGATGCCTGCCTTCGAAGCCGGCCCGCCGGGAGTCACCTGCTGCACGAAAACGCCGCTCGATGCACCGTAGGCCTTCAGCAGCGACGCATTCTCTTCGCGGGCGAACTGTATGCCGATGGCGCCGCGCGAAACTTTGCCGTTCTTGACGATCTGGTTGTACGAGTTCACCGCCAGGTTGATGGGCAGCGCGAAGCCGATGCCTTCGAAGTTACCGCTGCCGCTGACGATCATCGTATTAATGCCGACCACTTCGCCGTTGATGTTGAGCAGCGGACCTCCGCTGTTGCCGCGGTTGATGGCGGCGTCGGTCTGCAGAAACCGCTGCAGTTGATGTCCAGGTTCGCCGAGATCGCGCCCTTTGGCGCTGATGATGCCGGCAGTCATGGTCTGCTCGAGCCCGAAGGGCGAGCCAATGGCCACTGCCCAGTCTCCGGTCTCGACGGCATCGGAGTTTCCAATGCGTAGTGCCGTGAGCTGCTTGCCGGCTTCGATCTTCAAGACCGCGAGATCCAGTTCGGAATCGGTGCCGATCAGCTTGGCCGGATACTCGGTCTTGTCGCCGGGTAGCTTCACTTGGATGCGCGTGGCGTTCTCCACCACGTGATTGTTGGTGAGGATGTAGCCGTTACGGTCCACGACGAAACCGGAGCCGAGCCCCATCGAACGGCCGGAACGCGGCTGGTCGAATGGATTCTGATTGCCGAAAGGATTCTGGTCGCCGAACGGGTTTCCGTTGAACAACCCGCGCACCGGCGTGCGTTTTTCCTGAATCGTGCTGAGGATCTGCACGACGGAAGGTTCGGATTCCTTCGCGATCTTGGTAAACGAGTTGGATACTTGAACCGCGTTCGGAATGGTCAGCGCGGCCGGTGTTGCCGAGGCCGCGCGCGCGACGATCCCGGAGTGGTTCATCAGGTTTGCGGTTAAAAGCCCTGCGCAAAAGAGTAGGAGCGCAAGGGTAACGTAGCTTTTGTTTAGCTTCATATTGTCGTCCTTTTGTTTGGGAGAGTTGTTTCTAAATTCCGTTCATCACAATGGGTGGCGGCGGTTCAAAGAAAACCACCGTGATCACAAAGTACGTTTGAGAAGTGTCCGAGTGCCAGGCATGTACGAGCACGTACCCGGTATCCGGTGCGATACGCAAAGCCTGGTTGAGCGCGGGTCTTCCCCTGCGGCTGGCCATCAGGCGGGGCCGGGCCGGTGTTGCCTTTGGAACCGTTCCCGCGAGGAGCGGCGCCGCTGGCGCTTTCGGATGCGCGAGTGCCATGGTCGCCAACGGGAGATCCTGCACGCCGACCGGCGGTGTGACACGCGCCGCAACCATGAGGGCCGCGCTCACCAGGATGCCAGCCGCCATCCAGCCGGCACGCGAAAAACGCGGCGTCGCGTTGCGATCCGGCTCCAATAGCGCTTCGATTCGGGTGCTGATCTGCCAGCGCGTCTTGGTGGTTGCGCCGGGTGCCAACTGTGGCGCCGATGCGCGGCGCGTCAACTCGTGCAGATGCGTCAGGCAGGCCGCATACGGGCGAGCGTTGCCGGTGGTTGAGACCACCCAATCGTCGCAAGCGATTTCCCGCTCGATTTTCAGGCGGCGACCGATCCAGTAAACCGCCGGATTGAAGAAGAGGACGGCTTGGGCGATTGCATGCACAAGCTGCGTCCAATCGTCCCAGCGGCGCAGGTGGGCCAACTCATGACACAGCACCTGCTCGAATTCCGCGGGACTCAGTTCCTCGAGCACCGATTCCGGGAAGATGACCGCGCGGCGAATGAAACCAGCGGCCATCGGCACGCGCGCTTCTTCCGAGGCGAGAAGCCTGATGTTGTCCCGCCTGCCGAACCAGCGAGCCCTACGCTTCAGCCCATTTATATGCGCAACGCTCCAGGCGACGCGCGCCAGCAGGATCGCTGTGACGGCCAGCCAGATCAGTGCGGCGTATGCCGGCCAGGCAGCCGTGACAGGAATGGCCCACGCGGCCAACGCCGCCGGCTTCGCGATCGCCGCCATGACCGGTGCGGGCCTGGGAATCAACACGACGGCCGGCATCGCCAGGACCAGCAGGAGCGCGGTGAACCAGACTGCATAGCGGGTGGTAGCGTTCGAGCGCGGCATGGCGCGCACTGCCACAGTCGCCAAGACGGCCGGCAGCAACCCCAGCCAGAGGCTGTAGATCGCGCCCGAAAGCGCCATTGCTGCTACCCAGTTTGCGAATTCAACCCAGTTCACTTGATCCCCTCCTACTCACCCGAGATCAACTTCTTCAGCCGTTCCAATTCTTTTTCATCCAACTGCTCGTCACCCAAGACATTCAGAATCAGCATCTCCGGCGAATCGTTGAAAAAACGCTTCATGAGGTTCCGGACGGCTTTCCGGCTAGCCTCGCCACGTTCCACCACAGGATGATAGACGAACGCGCGGCCTTCTTTGGTATGGCGAACATAACCTTTGCGTTCCAGGATGCGCAGGGTGGTCAGTACTGTGTTGTAGGCTATGGCGGAATTAGCTAATCCTTCAACGACATCCGTGACCGAGGCCGTTCCCTTAGCCCAGAGGACATCCATGATGGGGAGTTCGGCTTCCGTCAGTGTTGTAGATTGTCTGCGTGCCATGGGCGATTCTCTTAAAGAATTAAGAATTGCTCTAATTCAGTTGTATCGCGAACCCGGGAGGTTGTCAACTAATTTTTTAAGAATTCGTCGGAGGAGTGCCCGGAGGGGCTGTATGACGATCCGAGAACCTCAGCGCTTTGGGGTCGCCTTCGCGCGGAAAGCTGCGGACTCCGCTGCCGCCGACTGGAGGCTGCTTCTGCTTCACGCGTCAGCGATGGACATTGTCGTCAACCTGCCAGCGCGCCCGACACACTCAGGAATAGTCCCTTCCCTTGGGCTCCTTCCCTTGGGCTCTTGACACCGCGCCCAACCCGGCGCATACTACTCCTATCAAGCGTCTATGGGAAAGCCTGACCGCGGAGAGTTAGTACAGGGGACACTCGACATGCTGATTCTGAAAACACTGGCTCGCGCGCCGATGCATGGGTGGGGAGTCGCTCAGTCGATACAGCAGACTTCCGAAGAGGTCTTGCGCGTCGAGGAGGGGTCGCTGTATCCCGCGCTCCACCGCATGGAGTTGGACGGCCTGATCGATGCGGAATGGGGCCAGTCGGAAAACAAGCGCAGGGCAAAATACTACCGGCTGACGAATCGCGGCCGAAAAGCTCTGGCGGAAGAAGCGGACCATTGGCGGCAACTCGCGCAGGCAATCGCGCGAGTGATGGAGGCGGTATGAACAAATTCGTGAAGCGCCTGCGAGCGCTTTGGCGGCGGGGACAACTGGACCGGGACCTGGAAGACGAGATGGCTTTCCATCTCGCCATGAACGAGAAGCAGAGCGGCGATTCCACAGCGGCGCAGCGTCGTCTTGGAAACACTACTGCCTTCAAGGAGTCCTGCCGCGATTTGTGGGCCTTCACCAGGATCGAAGCCTGGTGGCAGGATATCCGGTACGCCTTGCGGACGTTGCGGAACAGTCCCCTGGTTACCGCGACGGCGTTGGTGGCATTGGCATTGGGGATCGGCGCGAACACCACCGTCTTCACTATTGTGAGCAGCGCACTGCGCTTCGACATGGGGGTCGACCACGTGGAGCGGCTGGTCGCATTGCATCCCGGCGAAGGACTCGAAAATGTCGATCCGAGGTCGCAGCCGTCGATGGATTTCGCCAACCTGCGGAGCCAGGTGAAGACCGTCGAGAACCTCGCGGCGTATCGTTTCTCCGCCGTGAACGTAAGCGATTCCCGTGCACTGCCGGAGCGCTACTGGCGCGTGCAGATGACCGCCAGCGGATGGGCCTTGGTCCGCCCGAAGCCCATCGTCGGGCGGGGATTCGGACCGGACGACGAGCGTGCGGACGCCACTCCAGCCGTGCTGCTGAGCCATCGCGCGTGGGAGCGGCGTTACGGCGGCGATCCGTCGGCGGTGGGCAAGGTGATGCGTATCGACGATGTGGACCACGTCGTCGTCGGCGTCATGCCGGCAGGCGCGCAATTTCCCGAGGATGCGGACCTGTGGACGCCGATGACGGCCAAGGACCTGATGAACCCGGAGTTCCGAAGAGCGCTTCTGATTTTCGGGCGTCTGGCGGATGGCGTAACGCTGGCCGCCGCGCAGAGCGAGGTGGACGGCGTGGCGCGGCGCGCCATCCCGGGCAAAGTGACAGGGCCGGCGGTAAGCGTCCGTCCGCTCCTGGAAATGATCGGCGTTTATGAAGCGAGGGCGATGCTCTACGCGATGATGTTCGCAGTGGGGTTCGTGCTGCTGATTGTGTGCGGCGATGTAGCGAATCTGCTGTTGGGGCGGGCGGCGGCGCGCGCTCGCGAAATTTCCATCCGCATCGCGATCGGCGCCGGCCGGGTGCGCATCATTCGACAGCTTCTGGTGGAAAGCGTGATGCTCTCCACCGCCGGTGGCGTGGCGGGCGGGCTGGTGGCCGTGGGTGGACTGCGATGGTTCGAGAATATGACCGCGCAGGGGCGCAGGCCGTCGTGGATTCAGTTCACGATGGACGCACGCGGGTTCGCCTACCTGGCGGCCATCTCGATTGGCGCGGGCATCCTCTTCGGGCTGGCACCCGCGCTGCAACTGGCCAGGGTCGATGTGAACAGCTCTGTCAAGGATGGCGGGCGCGGCGCGGAGGGCCCGCGGAGCAGGCGCCTCGCCGGCCTGCTGGTAGGCTTTCAGATGGCATTATGCGTGGTGCTGCTGGCGGCCAGCGGACTGATGATCCATAGCACCGTAAAACTCTACAACGCGCCGCTGGCAATCGATCCGGCAAACGTCCTGACGATGCGGGTAGATCTCCCGGAGACGAAATACGCGACACCCGATCGGGTAAGCGAATTCTATCGCGGCCTTGAGGCTACGCTCGGCAGCCTTCCGGGAGTGACACACGTCTCGCTGACATCGCATCTGCCCCTATCGGGCTGGGACGACTTCCGCGGACAAGTGGAGAATGCCGCCGGCAAGCCCGGTAACATGGGAGAACTCAGCGGGCTGGTGGTCGACGCGAATTACTTCGGCACCCTCGGTGTTCGTCTGCGGCACGGGCAGGCGTTCCAGAAGGCCGAGGGCGTGGTAGTGAATGAGAGCTTCGCGGCGAAGTTCTGGCCTGGCCAGGATCCGCTGGGCAAAAGACTCCGGGCCGCGGATGGACGCGATGGACAGCCATGGATGACGGTGATTGGCGTCGCGACGGATGTCCAGCAGAACCGGTTGAGTCCGCTGGAACGCACTCCGCTCTTCTATTTGCCGTATGATGCGGAGCCGCAGCGGACGGTCTACGTGCTTGCGCGCACCGCAGTACCGCCGGGAAACCTTGTGGAAGCATTCCGCCGCGCGGTGCAGAATCTGGACCAGAATCTACCCGCCCAGGATGTGATGTCGCTCGAAAACCATATCGCGCAGCAGCGCTTGGACAGCGCCGTATTCGGAAAGCTCTTTGCATTCTTCGCGGCGATAGCGCTGCTGCTCGCGTGGGTGGGGCTATACGCCGTAGTGGCGCACGGGGTAAGCCAGCGGACCCAGGAGATTGGAATTCGCATGGCGCTGGGCGGAACGCGCAGAGATATTTTCACCCTTGTCGTGAAGCAGGGAATGCGGCAGGTGTTGGGCGGATTCGCGGTCGGGCTTCCGCTGGCCCTGGTAGTCACGCGCGGCCTGAGCCACGGACTGGTGGGTGTTTCGCCCTCTGACCCGGCGACCTATGCCAGCGTCGCGGTGGTGCTGGGCTTCGCTGGGCTTCTGGGGTGTGCCATCCCGGCGCGAAGAGCGATCCGGATCGATCCGCTAGCCGCTCTGCGCCATGAATAGCACGCGCGGCTGGCCGCGGGCCGCGTCCTGCACCGCATCTGTGCAACCGCTTCTGGGGTGCGCATCGTTCGCTGCGAAATGTGCTCCCTTGGTGCGGCCGTAACGCCCCCCGTGATTCTGCAAGGCTCAATTAGCTGCGAACAAAAGCGGTGGTGGGCCAAACGAATGCTTCCCTAAAGTGGTTCAGCACCTCCGCGCGGCTGCACACTTCCGCGTCGCACTCGCCCATACGGAGGAGTTCGTACCTTCCTGGCCCGCGGCTGACAATCACGCTGAGAAGACTCCGCATTCCCTAGACCATTTCTTCCCGTCCACACGGGCACGCGGAATCCAATCGGACGTGTAGTCCATATCGGAGACTGGCCTGTCTATGCGCGCCCACCGTTGTTCCCGGGTGGGTTGCAACGCCGTGATCCTGTTACAGATCATTGAATGCAGACCAAACTGCCGATCTGCTAGAGTCGTATCCAATCCATGGACGAACACAAACACCCCGAACACGAAATGCTGCGCGTGATGCGGCCGATGTACGCGCGCCACTGGCTGCTGGGACCCGCTCCCCGGCATGACGTCCCCGAGGACGGAATGCCGCCTGCCACGGCCTACCATCTGATCCACGACGAATTGATCATGGACGGCAGCTCGCGCTTCAACCTCGCTACGTTCTGCGGCACGTGGATGGAGCCGGAAGCCAGCAAACTGATGTCGGAGACGTTCGACAAGAACATGATCGACAAAGACGAGTACCCGCAGACGGCGGAGCTCGAAATGCGCTGCGTTCACATGCTCGCGAAGCTGTGGAACTCACCCGATCCCGAGAACACTCTGGGTACATCGACCATTGGTTCCAGCGAGGCCTGCATGCTTGGCGGACTGGCGCTGAAATGGCGGTGGCGCGAAAAGATGCGCAAAGCGGGCAAGCCAGCAGACCGGCCAAACCTGGTGCTAGGTACGAACACACAGGTCTGCTGGCACAAGTTCGCGCGCTATTGGGATGTAGAAGAGCGCTCTGTTCCTTTGGACGGCAACGAGCATGTGACCGATCCGGAACGGGCCGCGCAGGCGTGCGATGAGAACACCATCGGGGTGATCTCGGTGCTCGGGAGCACATTTACCGGCGACTACGAAAACGTCAAGGCGTTGAGCTCCGCGCTGGATAGGCTCCAGGAGAAGAACGGCCTGGATATTCCGATCCATGTGGATGGCGCGAGCGGCGCCTTTGTGGCGCCTTTCCTACAGCCGGAATTGCTGTGGGATTTCCAATTGCCTCGCGTGAAATCGATCAATACATCGGGACACAAATATGGTTTGGTGTATCCCGGCGTCGGCTGGGTGATCTGGCGCGAGGCCGCGGATCTGCATACGGACTTGATTTTCAACGTGGACTATCTCGGGGGGACGATGCCCACGCTGGCGATCAACTTTTCGCGGCCCGCGAGTCAGGTGGTAGCGCAATAGTATAATTTGATCCGGCTGGGGAAATCAGGTTATCGCGCGATTCACCAGGCCTGCCAGGATGTCGCCGTACGGCTGGCGGGCCAGATCGCCGATCTGGGACCGTTCGAGATCGTAAGCGGTGGGACCGATCTGCCCGTGATTAGCTGGACTTTGAAGGAGGATGCGCACTGGTCCTTGTACGATCTGGCCGACCGGTTGCGCGACCGGGGCTGGCAGGTGCCGGCGTACCGCATGCCCGCCAACCGGCAGGAGATGGTGGTGCAACGCGTAGTGGTGCGCAACGGGTTCACGTGCGACCTGGCGGATATGTTGGTGAAAGACATCCGCCGGCATCTGGATTGGTTCGCCAAGCAGCCTGGATTGCGGCCCAAAGTGGAAGGGCCGCAGTTCCACCACTAGCGGCCAGCTAAACCGACGCGAGTTCTTCCAAGCGCTGCATTACGATGCTAATTCGCGACTGGCTTGCCGCGTCTGGGAGCAGGTATCCAGGCAAGGCGTCGAGGAATCCGGATTTTGCCAGTAGACGTCTGATCTCAGCGTGCACATAGGCCCGGAGTTCGGCGGTTTCGGCTTGTACCTCCTTAACGAGCCTGGCGCGGCCATCAACCACGTAAATCAGATCCTCCAAATCATGGCTTGCGAAGAAGTCCCCTTACCGCGACTCTTGAACGCTTCGAGCTTGTAGCGATGAAGAAGGGGTCCGCGACAATGCGGATTTCGAGGTCTGCCGAAGCCTTTGCGTGACCGAAGACTTCACGGCAGCCCGATACCACCGGTTGGTGAACCCGAGAATCTTCTCGTCCAGTGGCATCACGTCGAGAACTGTCCCGTGATGGGTCCATCGGCACAACGGCGCCCCTTCCCGGGTGTCTTCCAGAAAGCCCAGCGCGCGCAGCCGATCGCCAAACGCCGCGTACTCGGCGTAGGAGGCGATTTCAGCGATGGCATCCACGTCGAGCGTAGTGCGCGGATCGCCGGCGGCTTGGTCGGTTACGAGGAGGCCCGTTACGGCGCCTCCCACGAACACAAGTTCGTCAAGGAGCGGGCGCAGGAGCCGGGCAGCCGCGATCAATTGCTTAAGATTTGAGTCGTGCATTGGCTTCGCGGAACCGGCGGCACAATTCTTCCCCGGCGCTTTTTCTTTCACGGACCCGGCCGTCGCGCAGGGCATCGACGAGGGCTAGATACTCGTAAAAAGCCGGGTCGTGCAGGGCCGCGATAGGGGCGGTCTTATACAGCGGCTCAAACGCGATGCCCCGCCGCTTGCCTTCCGCATACGGCCATATAGGAATGGGCTCGTTCCCTTGCGCGATAATTCTGCGCAAAGGCGCGGCGGCATACGATGTCGGGATTCCGCGGGTGAGCCCTCCCCGTTCGGCCGGAAAATATACTTAATTCCATGGAGGAGGAATTCCTCGAGTGCACTGAAGTTCGGGCGGTTCCTCAGTCGAGGGCCGTGGAGCAAATGGCTCTTTTCGGCGCGCTGCACCGAAGCGTGCACTTCAGACGGGCTCATCGCCAACTCCACCGCAAGTTGAGAGTACGGCGCACGAATCGACTTGGCTGCGACAATCTTGAGCGCCACATACACGTCTTGGGGCTTTAGCACCATTCCTTCATTCTATATTCGCGAATCGCGAATGGCGAATGAATTCCAGAGATTCGGCAGGCCGGAAGCTGCCTCAATGCTTCCCGGCCACCGCTTCGGTCAGGTCGAGACGGGTCTTCCAAGGGTCGGGGCCGGCCACCGGACCATCGAGCGTAAAATCCAGCAGGATGTCGTGCGCCGCGTCGTACGCCGGCCATTTAGGCCGCCCTTCGCCGTTCGGATCGCCGGTCTTGGCGAAGGCCACCCAATATGCAATCGCAGCTTTGGCCGTAGCTTCATCCTCCGCAGCCAGATCTTTGCCGTACTTGGCGGAAACCGTATCGAACACGAAGGGAATCTCGGTGGCGTGCGGAGCGCCCTTCCACTGCTTGCGCATGGATGCGGCCACATACGAGAACCGGTATTCGTATGCGCGCTGTCCGGCCGCGGACATCGTCTTCACCAGGAACCGCGCCGGTTCGATCATCATGCGGTCCGCCGCGACCAGCGTTCCAATCGCTCGAAAGTTCTCAGACTTACCAGGATTGTATGCCGCGCGCGCCTTGTCGCCATTCGCGCCGAACGGTGCAAACAGCTCATCCATCGAGCGCGCGAACGAGAACCCGATATCGTTGCTGTTGGCGCCCGCGATCAAAGGTATGTTCATCGCGTGTCCTTCGGCGAATGCTTCGTCGGGCATTTCGGTCACGATTTTGCCATCGATCATGGGGCCCGCGTACGTCGGGGTTCCCATGGTCGCCATGTTCAGGCCGGCGACGACTTTCTCGGCGGGCAATGCGCGAAGCGCGGCCAACGCAGCCGCGTCCGCGCCCTGGATGCCGGCCTTCTCCGCGAACAGCACGCCAGCGGCTTCCGCCGATGGCCGCTCCTTGGTGCCTTCGCTGAGTCGTCGCCCTGGAAAGATGCCTGAGCGTCCGCCTCCCGATTCGACGATCGCCTGCTGGAACAATCCGCGCGCCAACGGCGACGTCATCATCGTGAGAACGGAGCCGCCGCCTGCCGACTCGCCAAAGATGGTCACCTTGCCAGGATTGCCGCCGAAAGCGGAGATGTTTTTGCGCACCCACTGTAGCGCGGCAATCTGGTCCAGGTACGCGTAGTTGCCAAGCGGGCCTGCGGGATTCTCCTTGGTCAACGCCGGATGGGCGAAAAAGCCAAATCGCCCCAGCCGGTAATTGAAGCTCACCAACACTACGCCACGCTCGGCGAAATGCGTTCCGTCGTAAACCGCAGGCGAACTGCCTCCATTGACGAAGCCGCCGCCATAAAACCAAACCATCACGGGCAGCTTGCCCGTACGCTTGGCGGGTGTCCACACGTTCAGGTAGAGGCAATCCTCGTTCGGCTTGGTACCCAACGGCGCTGCATCGCTGGGGAACGGCAGTTGCATGCAATCGGCATTATAGGCGTCGGCCGCGCGCACGCCTTTCCACGCGGTGACGGGCTGCGGCGCGCGCCAGCGGTTCTCACCGGTGGGTGGAGCTGCGTAGGGTATTCCTTTGAACGCAACTACGCCGCCGCTGGCGACTCCCTTCAACTTGCCGGTGTCGATCTTGACCTCGTCAACAGCCGCGAAAATACTGGCGGCGCATGTTAGCGACAGGGCTGCCCAACGGAAGATTCGTCCAAACACGGTCATCATTCTCCCGGCGGCGCGGACTTCGTCAAATGAAGTTCGCCGCAAGATTATAGTTGGCAGGCAAATTCGCCTGCGCCACGTCAATTCTTGAATGTTTGCGTCAGCAGTGGACCTCGCGATGAGCCGCCCACTTGAATCTTGTACTCCCCGCCGACAAGCTGCCATTCGCCTTTGTCCGAATAGATGGACAGGTAGTGCGGGTCCAAGGTCAGGCTCACCGTCTTCGACTCACCCGCCGCCAGCGGCACTTTTTCCCAAGCGACCAGGCGCTTGAAAGGCTCTCCTGCTGCTGCGGGCAGCGTGACGTAGACCTCGGCAACCTCTGCGCCCGCCCGATCGCCGGTGTTCTTGACAGTGAAACTCACGGCCTCCGGCAGGCTCCCGGTCACCTTCAGATCCGAATACGCGTAGCTGGTGTAAGACAGCCCGAAGCCGAAGGCGAACAGCGGCTCTTTGCCTTCGGCGTCGTACCATTTGTAGCCGACTTTGAGCCCTTCGTCGTAATTCACTTCAAACCGCCTGGTATTGTCTTTGAGGCCCGGAAAGAGTTCTTGCATGTCGGCCGCACTCCTCGGCGGCGGCTGCGGCGTGCCCTTTGGATGCGGCAGGTCCGCTTCCGACCGGGCGAATGTCAGCGGCAGTTTGGCGGAAGGATTCACGTCGCCGAAAAGTATATTGGCGATGGCTTCGCCTCCGCGAATGCCCGGATACCATGCCTCCAACACCGCGCTGACCTCGTTGATCCATGGCATCGTCACCGCACCGCCGGTTTCGAGAACCACGATGGTGTGCGGATTGGCGGCTGCCACGGCGGCTACCAAAGCGTCCTGGGTGTCCGGCAGCGCGAGACTCGGGATGTCCCTGCCTTCGCTGGCTGGCTGGTTGACGAACACAATGGCCACGTCGGATTGGCGGGCCAGACTTGCGGCGGCGGGGGGGGCCGTTCCCGCGTTGTATTCCACCTTTGCCTGGGCGGCCTTGGCGCGTATGGCCTTGAGTGGCGACGAACGGTGCCATACGACGCGGCTGAAGATATTCGCGTTGGGAGGCTCCGGCACGGCATTGCCTCCGGCGGGATCGACTTGCGCCGAACCTCCGCCCGAAAGCACGCCCACATCCGCATGTGAGCCGATCACCGCGATGGAACGGATGCGCGACGCCGAAAGCGGCAACTGGCCATTGGCGTTCTTCAGCAGCACGGCGCCCTGCTCGGCGACGCGCTGGGCAACCTCGAGGCCGCGGAAAATATCCGGCACCCGGCGCCCCGGCGGATTGTCGAACAGGCCCACTGCGAATTCCACGCGCAGCTGACGGTGCACCATGTCGTTCAAGCGCGACTCAGGCACTTGCCGGCTATCCACGGCCGACTTGAGCGCCTTGTCGAAGTAAGTGCTGGTAGGCATCTCCATATCGAGCCCCGCCAGCGCGGACTTAACGGTGCTGTGCGTGCCTCCCCAATCCGACACCACAAAACCCTGGAAGCCAAAATCCTTTTTCAGCACATCGGTGAGAAGGTAGCTGTTCTCGCATGCATAGTCTCCGTTGACCAGGTTGTAGGAGCACATCACAGCACCGGCGCCGGATTCCTTGACGCCGATTTCAAACGCCAGCAGGTCGCTTTCCCGCATGACGCGGCGGCCGACCTTAACATCCACGTAGCTGCGGCCACTCTCCTGGTCGTTCATGGCGTAGTGCTTGATATCGCCGATGACGCCTTGTTCCTGGAGGGCCTTCATCTCCGCGCCCACCAGTTTCCCGGCCAGGACCGGGTCTTCACCCTTGTATTCGAAAGTGCGGCCATTACGCGGCTCGCGCGTCAGGTTGATGCCGCCGCCCAAAGACATGTTGTAGCCCTGATCGCGAAGCTCGCGGCCGATCAACGCTCCGTAATCCCGCGCCACTGCCAAGTCCCAGCTTGCCGCTTCCGCGACGGCCGACGGCAGCGCCGTGGCGTACCGTCCGAAGACGGACGCATGTGTAACGCCCACCGCCGCGTCGGCCATCTGGAGATCGGGAATGCCGAGGCGCGGGATTCCCGGAATGAAACCGGCGTTGCCGAGCGATTTCGGAGGCAGCGAATCGGGCCCCGAGAATAGGGCTCCCCAACCGCTACCGTGCAGCAGGGAGACCTTCTCGTCGAGCGTCATCTGTGCGATAACCAGGTCGGCGCGCTGGTCCGGCGACAGGCTCTTATCCATCCAAGGACCCTTGGCCTTCTGGGCGGGCGGCCCAAACTGGGCGGATAGGATGGCGGCGGAGGCCGCCATCAGTCCGGCCGCCAGAATTGCGATCAGCATCTGCTTGGATGTGTCGGGAACACTCATGATTCACCTTTCGACTCTCTCAGGGGGTCTGCGCATTTGAGAACCTTTCATCTTAAAACACGGCATGCTGGTGTGGGGTTGGCAGGCGGAAGCGTTTGCCCCACAACATGGCCGGGGCTTTACGCTAAAACAGAATTAGGCGATAATGTTTTTTAGGCCCCCGAGAAGTTGAAGGAGCGGTTTGAATGAAATATCATCCCATCCGCAACGACATCAAATGTCCGTTCTGCGGAAAACTGAAGTTCGTCTACAAGCGCCCCGGGCTCAGCGGCGACGTGTATCGTTGCGCCGCCGAGTTGGGCGGCTGCGAGCGCACCATTGTCCACCGCCGTAGGAAAGGAGACGCCAAGTGCGGTGTGGCGGCGGTATTGAACTTCGGACATTTCGGCCCGTGGGATCCTTGCGTTCCTGGCGGTGTGTCCGCCGGCGACGAGCGCTGAAAGATCGCTCCATGGGATGTCTGCTAGAATTGAAATGCAATGATGCCGCTTGACGAATTAGAACGACAGTATACCCCCCTCCGCGAACAGGCGCTCGCCGTGCGGAGGTATCTTTGACGCTCCCGCGCAAAAATCCAAACTGCAAAAAGTAGAAGAACAGACCAATGCGCCCGGCTTCTGGAACCAGCCCGAGAAGAGCCAGAAGATCATGCAGCAGCGCAAGCGCCTGGAGGAGAGCCTCGCCAACGAACAGCGCATCGCCGCGTTGACCTCCGACCTGGACACGCTGTTCGAGCTGGCGCGCGAAGGCGAGAACGTCAACGGCGATATCGAGCGCGAGTTGCAGTCCTTCGCGCAGTTTCTGGAGCGCGTGGAGAACCTCCTGCTGCTCTCCGGCGAGAACGACCAGCGCAACGCCATTGTGACCATCCATCCGGGCGCCGGCGGCACCGAGAGCCAGGATTGGGCGGAGATGCTGCTGCGCATGTACTTGCGCTGGGCAGAGCGCGAGGGCTTTTCCACGGTGATCACCGACCGGCTGGAGGGAGAGGGCGCCGGCATCAAGTCCGTGACCTTCGAAGTGAATGGCGAGAACGCCTACGGGCTGCTCAACTCGGAGATCGGCGTGCACCGGCTGGTGCGCATCTCGCCGTTCGACGCGAACGCACGGCGGCACACGTCTTTTGCGTCGGTGTTCGTTTACCCGCAGGTGGACGACGAGATCAAGATCGACATCAAGCCGGACGATCTGCGCATCGACACGTTCCGCTCCGGCGGCGCCGGCGGCCAGCATGTCAACATGACCGATTCCGCGGTGCGCATCGTGCACCTGCCCACCAACATCGTGGTGCAGTGCCAGAACGAGCGCTCGCAGCACAAGAACCGCGACAGCGCCATGAAGCAGCTTCGCGCGCGTTTGTATGAGTTCGAGCTCGAGAAGAAGCGCGCGGAGGCCGCCAAGACCGAAGCGACTAAGCTGGATATCAACTTCGGCAGCCAGATCCGCAGCTACGTGCTGGCGCCCTACCGCATGATCAAAGATCACCGTACGAAGCTGGCCATAGGCGACGTCGACCGCGTGCTGGAGGGCGATCTGGAGCCGTTGATCCACGCTTACCTGGTCTACCGGAAGACGGGCAAGAAGGCCGGCGACGGCAAAGACGAGTTGCCGGAGTGAAGAGCGACGCGGCGACCACTGATCTCCGGCGTGCGGCTGAGCTGATCCGGGGCGGGGGACTCGTCGCTTTCCCTACCGAAACCGTTTACGGGCTAGGCGCTAACGCATTGGACGCCGCGGCTGTGGCGCGCATCTTCGCGGTGAAAGGGCGGCCCCGCCACAGCCCGTTGATCGTGCACGTGGATTCCATCGAGATGGCCCGTGGCCTCGTGCTGGAATGGCCGGACACTGCCGAGCGGCTAGCGCGGAAATACTGGCCCGGACCGCTGACGCTGGTGTTGCCCAAGCAGCCGGCGATTCCCGGCATCGTGACAGCGGGCCTCACGACCGTTGGGCTGCGCATGCCGGCGCATCCCTTGGCGCTGGCGCTGATACGCCAGACCGGTGTGCCCATCGCCGCACCTAGCGCCAACTTGTTCATGCAGCTTTCTCCCACCACCGCGGAGCATGTCCGCCAGACGCTGGGCGATGCCGTGGATTTGGTGCTCGACGGCGGACCCGCGGCCGTCGGCATCGAATCGACGGTGCTTTCGCTGGTTAACGGCGTGCCGGTGCTTCTGCGGCCGGGTGTGATTCCCATTACGGAAATTGAGGCGCTGATCGGCCCTGTGCGCATCGCGGAAGACCCGGGCCCCGAGTCGCATGCTTCTCCGGGAATGCACCCGCGACATTACAGTCCGCGCACGCCGCTTCTGTTGTTAGCCACCGGCGATCCGGAGCCGCCCGCCCGTGGAGCATGGCTGCGTCTCGGCCGCGAGATGCCGGCCGAACCGCGCGCCTACGCCGCAATGCTTTATGACGCACTGCATCGCCTGGACGCCGCCGGCTTAGATTGGATCGCCGTGGAGTGTCCGCCGGATACGCCGGAGTGGGCCGGCGTGCTCGACCGGCTCCGGCGGGCAAGCACGGCCGGACCGTCCTGAACATTACTGCGAACCGCCATTCCGCGCGGTTGCCATAAAGCGGCTCTTCAAGCGTCCGATCTCAAAAAAGGCGCTTGAGACCGCGTGCTTCATCGCCAATGACGATTCGATTCCGCAAGTGCAGCCCGGGCACTCCCGCCGGATCATCGAAACACATTGCTCGCGGTACTCATCCGAAGCCAAAATATTTTCGAGCTTGTCCCGCAAAACGTTGCCTACCGGCTTCAGAGGGTAACAGCCTGTCAGGACGTCCCCGTTGGAAAGAACAAACACCTGCAAGTAACCCAGCACACAAGGCGGTTCGGAGACACCCTCTTTCTTGTAATATCGTGTGATGTAGTCGACCTCATATGCGGGCCGCTTCAGCGTCTCCCGCAAAAACTTCGCTATCTCTTCCACATCGCTTTGCTCCGGCCACATCGAAGCTAAGTCGGCATCCTTCAAGAAGTAAAGACTCTGGCTCAATATGTTGTATTCGATGGTGGCCCCCGCTCCGGCCGCCACTTCCGCGAGTCTTTCCAGCTCACGAGCGGAAATCCGGTTCAGCGTGACGGAAAGCACCAGATCCTTGCCATGCAGCATCCCGATGCCTTCCAAGCCCAGGTCAAAATAACCGCGTATCCCACGGATCAGGTCGTTCGTTTCCTTGAGTCCGTCGATGGATACCGCGACACGATTGATGGGAGATGCGTTGATTTCCTTGTGCAGCCTTTTGATCAGAAGGCCATTGGTTTGCAAAATGATTTGCTTGAACGGCGAAGTGTCCGCCTTGCCTAGAATGTCGAATAAATCTCTTCGCAGTAATGGTTCGCCGCCGGTGAACCGCAGCGAACGGATCCCCGCGGCTCCGATCTCATTTACCAGCTCGACCGCCCGTTTGGTGTCCAGTCCATCCTGCCACCGCGATTTCCAATAATCGCAACTGATACATTTCGCCTGGCAGTTTTCGGTTAGTTTGAGATGCGCCGACAGCGGCCGAATCGTGACCGGTAAGTGTTTCGACGAAATCTGGCTGCCCATCCATACCCGCGGCAAATAAGACGCCCGCATCTGTGCCCCTTTTTCGATTCTACATTTGCTGGCCCGGGTAGGGCAGGCGTTTTCGCCTGCCAACCGCCGAGCTTCAGTTCGCTGGTAGCGGGACTCGTCCCGCCATCTGCCGGCTTCAGCCGATAGTTCGGTGAACGGAAGTTCGCCGCAGCGCCCCTAATCGAACTGGCGCCAGCCCGGCTCGTTCGTCAATGCCACCCTTCCGCCGCTTGTGTTAACTACGTTCAATCGGTCACGTCCGACCAGTCTTTCAAACCGCGGTATCGACTTGACGCCCGCCACCACATAGCACCGCCGTGGCCCTTGCCAAATTTTGGCGAATTCCGAGTCATTTATAAACACCGGCGCCGCCCCGGGAGCTGCGGCACCATACTCCATATTGAGCCGCATACCATTCAGCAGCAGCGCGTCGCGATTCAAGTAGAAGAACACCGAAGAGAACGGGTAGTAGTGTCCCTCGACAATCAGATTACCAGGCGCTCCTTCACGAATGGCTTCCGCTAACTGCCGCGACGAGAGGTAGGGGTCAAAGACGACCATCGCGAGGCGCGCGGCATGCAGGAAGAGCACCATCATCAGCGCCGCGCTGAGAAATGCGCGATGCCCTGTCCAGCGCAAACTCCCGATAGCGCCCGCCAAGAACGCCAAGGCTGCCACCAGCAACGGGAGACGCAGGTACGCGAAGGAATCTATTGTGAGATCCTCCATATGACCCAGGGCGAGTTTGTAAGCGCCTGGATGGGGCGCCAACGCGCTGGAAATGTCGCCTGGAGCCGGGAGATGCCACACATAGACGAGAATACCGGCGCATGCCAGCGCGGCGCAAGCCGCAACCACGAACAGCGTCCGCGTTCCCCTGCGGACCCAGTCCCCGCCCGTAGCCATAGCGCTGCCGAGCAACAACGCAACTGCCGGGTAGCAGGGCATGGAGTAGTATTCCTGGGTCGTCGAGAAAGTGAAGAAGATCAGAAGAAAGCCGGTCCAGCAGAGCGCCAGGAGGCGTGTGCGGCCAGCGCGGTCCATCGGCTTAAAGGAAAGCTTCGCGACCGCCGGCAAGTAAACGCTCCAAGGAAACAGCCACAGGATATGAAAGAGCCAGAACCACAGCCGTGGGACGGTATCGTAGTCGCGTGGATACCGCAAATTGAGGAACCGGAGAACCTGCTCGTTCATGAAATAGAACCACAGAAAGCCGTGAAATTGGCCCCGGCCGCTGTGAAGGGTAAACGCAAAGTAAGGCGGGTTTCTGAGCGTGGCAAGGATGTGCCACGGCGCGGCGATCAAGAGAATAACAAGGATGCCGCTGATCGGCCGGAGCCGCCGCCAAGTGCGGCGAACGAAGAGTTGCTTCGTTAGCAAAAGATAGATCAGCCCGCCGCCAATTGGAAATACCAGGCCGATCAGGCTTTTCAGCAACAGCCCGGTACCAAGACTCGCTGCCAGCACGAAAGCCCAGAAGCGGGGGTGCGCCTCTTCTTCATCCAGCGCGCGCAGAAATGCCCACATCGCCAGCGCGATAGTGAGCGTCAACATAACGTCGGGGATCAAGATACGTGTAAACAGGAAGAGGCCGACGCAGGTGGCCACACATAACCCTGCGTAAAGGCCGGCACGCTTGCCGAAAGCCCACGTGCCAAAAGCGGCCGTGAGCCACGCCAGAGCCATCGCCGAAAGGGCAATCGGTATTCGTGCGGCCCAGTCGTGGACGCCGAAAATCTTGTAGAAAAACGCTATGACCCAATAAACGAGGGGAGCCTTTTCCAGGTAGACAACGCCGTCGAGCCGTGCCGTTACCCAGTCGCCGGACGTCAGCATGTTGCGCGCGATCTGTGCCTGGACCGCATCCACATCGTCCATCAACGATGGCGGCGAGAGGATACATCCAAGATAGATGAAGCCCGCAACCGCCAGGACGGTCAGGTAGATCCTCCGGCTCTTGTGTGCGATCCAGTCCCCGGAGTGACGGATCACGCTGCTGGTATTTGTCATTTCTTCAGCGAGAGGAGCAGAACCAGGAAGATCCCATGGGCCACGCCCGGCTCAAAATGCGGCGCACGTCCATCCTTTGAAGCGGAGCCGCCCAAGCGCGAAAAAACACCGACACCCGCCTGGTTCGCGCTTAACAAATCCGGAGTGAGACAGACGAGCGCGAAGGCCGCCGCATCACCAATGCCTCCGCCATATGGTATCAGGCGGGCGCGGTTTCGGCGTGAACCTTGCATTCGGCGCAGCTTCAATAATCCCCTGGGGGACCGGGGTGTGCGGCGGGAGGTCTTGGACTGCTGGACGCTGCGTCTCCCGTGATGGCCCAGTGGTTAGCGCCGGCGTTCTTAAGCCCCGTGGTCGCGGAGCATGGTTGCGTCTTCGACCACGAGATGGCCGCCGCACCGCGCGCATACGCCGCGATGCTCTATGACGCACTGCATCGCCTGGAATCCGCCGGCTTGGACTGGATCGCTAATTACTGCACGCCGGTAAGATGATATACGGTTCCGCAGCCCTGGCCGTACTGGCAGGCAAGCGCGCCCCCCGCGGCCGTCGTGCCGTAGAAGCTGCCGTCGGGAGCGCTTACCAGTGCCGTGGGTCCATATCCTCCGAAGCTCGCAGTCGCCGAGTAATAGAACGCATACAAGGTGCGAAGCTCGCCAGTCAGAGTCAGTTCGAAGATGGTCCCGCCCCCGAATTCCCCGCCGCCGGTTGTGCCGAAGAGCCGGCCGCTTCCGGCGAGCAGGTTAGCTGGGCCGCTTCCCGAAGTCGAACCTGAAAAGTTGTACAGGGTGGTTGGAGTGCCGCCTGGAGTCAATTGGAAGACCGTACCGCCGCCCGCCCCGCCGCCGGTGGAAGTCGCACCGTAGAGGTTGCCATCCGCCGTGAGGATCAGGCTCGAAGGAGTGCCGCCATCGGCTTGTCCCGTGAAATTGTACAGCGTAGTCAGGCTTCCGCTCGCGTTGAATGCGAAAACCGTGCCCTTTCCGCCCGACCCGCCGGATTCCGTAATGCCGTAGAAGGTACCGTTTTTCGCCGCTACCAATATGGAGGGAGCCGAACCATCCGCGCCGCTAAACGAGTATAAAGCCTGCAGACCGGCATTGGAGAGACGGTAGATCGTGCCTTGGCCGTTGGCGCCGGCAGCCGAGGTGGTTCCATAAATGGCGCCATCGGAACCCTCGACTACACCCGCTATGGGAATCTCGCCATCATCGTGGGCCTTGAACGCGTAGAGTTGGCTATAGGTTCCGCTCGGCGTGAACTGGAAGATTGCACCGCAGCCGTACGCGCCCTCAGGATCCGAATTGCAAGCAGTGGGCGCACCGAAGTATCCTCCCTGCTGGCTCGTCCCGTAGATGTTGCCATTGCTGGCCTGCAACAGCCGGTTGGGGTAGTACAAAGGTGCCGCCAAAGTCGTCAGCACTCCGCCGGGAGTAATGCGAAAGGCGCTTGAATTGGGAATACTCCAGTCGGCGGTGCCGTAGTAATTGCCATCCGCGCCCAGGATGAGGCTGTTGGGATTCACGGCGTCCGGGCAATAAGGGAACGGGCTGGGGTTGGCGGGGCAGAAGCCATAGATGGTGCTGAGCGGCGGGCCGATCTCGAATGGCGGGATACTGAGAGCGCTCCCGTTCGGCGTGGTCACGGTTAGAGGATAGGTGCTGGCTCCCGATGGCACCTGGGCGGTGATCTGCGTATCCGACACCACGGTGAACGTGGCGGATGCCTTGCCGAATTGGACGCTCGTGGCGCCCGTGAAGTTAGTGCCCGTGAGAGTCACTTGTGCGCCGACTGGCGAACTGTTCGGCACGAAGTTGGCGATAGTAGGCGACTGCGGACCGAGCTTTTGCAACTCAAAGACGGTGCCGCAATTGACGCACGGGCCTGCGGAAAAGCCGCCGCTGGCAGTTGTGCCATAGAGGTTGCCGTCGCTCCCCAGCAGGACGCTCGTCGGCGCGGCGCCTTCCTGGCCTCCGGTAAGGGTGTATAAGAAGCTGAAGCCGCTCGGAACGGAAACCTCGAAAACGTCCCCGAGGTTTTCGGAGCCGCCGCTCGCGGCGATGCCATAGAGATTCCCGTCCAGGCCCGTGCGCAGAGTGTAGGGAGGATCTCCATCGGTGTAGTCGAACCCATGCAGTACGCTAAGCTGCCCTTGCGAGTCGAGGCGTAGGACACGCCCGGACCCATAGGGGTCCAAACCCATCGTGAAGTAGAAGGCGCCGTCGCCGCCCACTACGAGGTTGCCGGGATTCTGGCCCACCGAAGGGAGGATATTCCAGATGTCTGTCCCGACTCCGGAAGGCGTGATCTGAATGAACTCACCAGCGCCGGAGAATTGACCAATGCCAGAGTTGGTCAGCCCAAAAAAGTCGCCGCTCGGAACCTGAACCAGGCCTACGAACTGGCTTCCAAAAAAGCAGTCAGGCGCGGAGCAGAATGTATACAGCGTGGAGATGTCGCCAGCCTTGGTGAGCTTGAAGACGGTGACAGCTGGTGGCTGCAAGCAGCAAACGCCCCCAGCGCCGGTAGTTCCATACAAGTTGCCATCCAGGCCTTGCAGAAGATTAACGGGATATTGGCCGTCGGGCCCCGAGAAGGCATAAAGCGTTGAGAAGCGGCCTTGGGCGTCGATGTGGAAGACCGTGCCGCAACCCGAAGGGCAGGCAGTGTTGCCACCCAGTGTGGTTCCGTACAGTGTTTGATCTTTAGCCAGGATCAGGCCATTGGGAGATGCGCCATCTGTGCCGGCGAACTGATGCAGCGTAACCAGTTGCCCGGTCGTTGTCAGATGAAAGATCGTCCCATAGCCGGCGCCTCCCAGCGCGGCCGCGCCGAAAAAGGAGCCGTCGGAGGCCTGCACAAGGGCGACGGGGTCCTGCCCGTCCTTACCCGCAAAGTTGTGCAGCGGGATAAAGGAATAGCTCTGCGCGAGCGCCAGATTCCAACTGGCGAAGACCAGGGAGACAGCGGATGCTAATCGCATATTGCAGGACTTTAGCGCGGAACGCCAGGGACGTGCAATAGACCTTGCCTGTACTCTGGATGTCCCGCCAAATATATACAGGCAAGGAGGATGAGGTGCTGTCTGTCTGTAGTAGGAGCACGGAACTTGGACCAGCGTGGCGCGCGAGGACACCGGCCGGATCGCGTGAGCAAAGTTGTAACCTACACCCGCTGTAGCTTTTCCTTTGTCAACTCGCCCCGCACGTTACCCGTGTTCAGCGTGCTGGCCGGCTCGAACAACAGCACGTGCACCTCCCGATCAGCCACCGGCCGATGCTCCACGCCGCGTGGCACGATTAGGAATTCGCCTTCGTGCAGATCGATGGCCTGTTCCCGCCCGTCGCCCGACCGGTAATCCATGCGAAAACTACCGCGGATAACCAGGAATAACTCATCCTCTGCGTCGTGATGATGCCAGACGAACTCGCCCAGAAACTTTACAAGCTTCACCTGCTGCCCGTTCAATTCCCCGGCAATCTTCGGGCTCCAGTGCTCCGCGAACATCGACAGCTTCTCAGCCAGATTTACTTTTTGCATGACTCACCACACCAATCGCTTCGGAGAATCTTCCGGACGACCAACGCCCCCGCATGTAAACGACCATGCAAAGGTCCCAGAGTTCCTGATCGAGACGCCCGGCGAGCTTCGCGACGGCGGAACCGGCCATGCTCTGCTACCGGATCGCGACAAACGATATCTGCTCCAAATCCGGCCATTGGCCGCGATCGTTGGCCCTGCGCTCTTTCACTGGCCGAACCTGCTGGATGGTGGTCCGCGTCGGCGGAGCTTCCGCGAAGTACGTCTTATACGCGCCGTTCATCTTCGCGAAATCGGCGATGTCGTCCAGGTACACATTGGCGGCCACCACGTCCGAGAGCTTCATTCCAGCTTCCTCCAGCCCATCCAGCAGATTTCGGAACGACATGCGCACCTGCTCTTCCACGCCAGACGCGTAGACGCCGCTGTTCGGGCCGGGAATGAACGCCGACTTTGCAGAGCAGTACAGGATGTCGCCGGCAAACACGCAGGGACTCGCGGTGGGGCTTGGTTCCATGTTCTTGGGGCGCACCGCGCGGCGCTTGGCCAGATCCTTGATCGCCACGCCCGTGAATTGGATGGGGACGGGACCAACCACCTGTATAGTGGCGCGCGCGGGCGGGTTTCCGAACTCGAAGAACGGCGCGTAAGCCCGGTTCATCTCTTCGTAGGTAACGGCGCTGGTCAGGTAAGGATTCACAAACACCATATTGCGGAAATCCATATCGGCCGCCATCAATACTTCGCTCATGCGATTGAGCGCGTCCTTCGGATTGCTGGCCGGAATGCCGGATAGGTAGAGCATCTCGCCCGCCATCACCGCATCGGGAACTTCAGCCAGGCGATATTCGGGGTGCGGAAGCCAAACTTCGCGCCGGGTGGCAGCATCCACGACCGCCACGGCATTGATCTCGATGGGCGTATCTTCAGGAAGCCTCTCAATTCCCAAGACTGCGCGCGCCGGACCGTTCCTCCCGAAGTACTCGGTCCAGGCTCGATCGATCCCCTCGTAGTTCCACGGCGTGGGTACATACACCTGCGCGTAAACCAGGTGCTGCATCGTCAGACCGGCAGCCTCCACGATGGTTTTCACGTTGTCGAGGCATTGCCGCACCTGGTCGCGAGCGCTCTCCGGGAACTTGCCGTCAGGTCCCTTGGCGCCCTGTCCGGACACGTAGAGAAATCCGCCGGCGAGGACGCCCGGACTGTAGGGCCCCGCGATCTTGGCGCCTGGCGGAAAGATGACTTTCTTAGTCGCGGCTGGCATGGTTGCAGCGCACAAAAGGGCGCCCAGTAGCAGGTTGCAGAAACGGCTGTTGGCAGGCTGAAGGCCCACCCCACCAGGCGAAGTAGCCATACCTCAGGCCCGTTCGGCGGTCCATCGGGCCTGCCCGTATTCGCCCAGCCGGACCACTCCCGCGATGTGATCGCCCTGCACGTCGCCTGTGAATTCGTAGTGCAGAGTCGTGCCTTCGATATGATGACCGCTACGCAGAAACACGCGGCGGCCTTCCACGTCGCCCGTCAGATTTCCGGACAGGATATCGCCGCGATGCGTGCCGCTGAGTTTGCCGTCGTGCTGCAAGATGCTCATGTGGTGCCGGGACGATCCCGAGACGAACGTTAGTTCCAGGTTCCACTCTCCGGCGACGTCGGCGGCAGCCGGCTCCGGTTCGGGCACCGTGATCTGCGGCGGCTTCGCCAGCAGATTGTGAATGGCCGCCGCCGCGATCCTGTCGTCGCCCGGCATCATCATGTAGGGCATGATGGTGATGGAACTCGGGCGGTTGTCGCGGCGCGTACCAGTGCCCTCGTTCAAGGCAATGCGCGGCTGCCCGTGGAGCAGAATCTCTTCGACTTCGGCGCCGGTGATGCCGAGTTTCCCGGCATCCCAATGCAGGCGCAGGCGCGGCGCGTGGTTCGAGAGATCTTCGGGTTGCAGGATCTCGCTTGTCACGCCCGGCACAAGGGTAGCCTGCTCCGCGATGTAGTCGAGCCACGACTGCCACTGCCGCCACTCCGCCTCATGATCGCGTTTCACCCACGTTTCTACCGCCGCCAGCATCCCCATGATCTCTTCCTTGCCGACCTTGAGCGAGCGGCCGAAGGTGTGGTGCGGCGCGCTGTTGATCCAGGCGGCGCGGACCAGGTCCTTCTGCCCCAACAGCAGCCCCGCGGCCTGTGGGCCACGCAGGCATTTGCCCCCGCTGTAAGCTACCAGGTTCGCGCCATGCTGCAAGTGAATATTGGGGATGGTGAGCGTTTCGGCCGCCGCATCCACCAGCACAGGGACGCCTTTTCGGCGCGCGATGGCGGAAGCGTTCTCGATCGACAGTTCTCCTTTTTCCGCGGCCGGGCAGGAGAGGATCATGACCATGGCGGTTTGCGGACCCAGCGCGGCTTCGAATTGCGCGGCCGTTTCGACCTCAATCATCTTCACGCCCAGCATGCGCACGGCGTGGTCGTATTCGTTGCGCGAATATCGTGGCACCACCACTTCGCTCTTCAGCCCGGTGAGGTTGGGCACCCGTTGCATCTTTTCCGGGTCCCCGCCCGCGATGCAGGCGGAAGTGGCGTGCGTCAGTGCGGCGGCGCAGCCCGCGGTCACTATGCCCCACTCGGCCTTGGTCAGGTCGGCCAGGCGCTGCCCTACGGCATCCATCAGTTCATCCATATGGACGTAGGCATGCGATGCCGCTTCCATAGCCTGCTTGACCTCGGGCAAGGTTTGCGAGCCCGTGATGATGGTATATGTGCCTCTGCAGTTCACGAGCGGAGTGACGCCGATCGACTGGTACAGGTTGGCGCCCAACTCCAGCGAGTGCGCAGGTGCGGCTAAGGCGGGTTCCGGGATGGACGCGGATACCCCGGCGGCCGCCAGGATGGCGCCCGACCGAAACAAGCCACGCCGGCTCAGTTTCGAAGATGGCATGAAAGGCCCTCCACTTACGAAATGCTAATCGCTCGGGGGCCGGAAAGCAAGGCGGGGGTCGCGGCTGTCAGGAACTTGGCCAGAGCATTGGCTGACGAGCCGCATCCTCGCGAGTTCAGAAACAGGCTGCACAAACCAGTGTTGCAGCCGCCGGGAGAAATAGGCCCGTTAGTCTCGACAGATAGTAGTTCGGCGGACGTTTTGGAGAGCGGAAGGCAGAGGACAGCCATCCGCGCGGCTGGCCGCCACGGCTTGCGGCGACTACTGGAATTCCGTAGTACCCTGAGAATTGAAGTTCGAATGGCACGACGCCAAGGCCGAGGCCAACTTGCAAGCGCATGGCGTAAGCTTCGAGTTGGCGAAAACGGTGTTCAACGATGTGTTTGCCATCGAGCGCCTTGATGATCGGGAAGACTATGGCGAGGAGCGTTTTGTCGTCATCGGCATGGCGAAGGGTCACATTTTGCTATATGTAGCCTACACCGAACGCGACCTGTAGATTCGCATTATTTCCGCCCGGAGGGCAACTCAACTTAGCAAGACGATTATTTCCGGCAAAACGCCGGGGCCACCCAAACCAATGACCGCCGGCGCAATTGAGCGGGCCGCGCGCGCGGACCGCGATGCACAGCCACTTACCGAGGCCGACCTCAAGCGGATGAAGCGAACCCCACAGGCGAAAATCATTCGGCGGGCCTTGGAACTGACGCAAGAGGAATTTGCTGCCCGCTACCACATTCCCCTTGGTACTCTGCGTGATTGGGAGCAAGGCCGCGCGGAGCCGGATCAGCCTACGCGGGCCTATCTGACGCTGATCGCCCGCGATCCCGACCATGTGAGCCGGACGCTGAACATGAAGGAGCTTTTCGTGGTGCGTCATGACGAAGGATGGGCGGTGAAGCGGCCAGATGCCGGCCGTAGCAGTGCTGTGGCCTTGACCCAGGCCGAGGCCATCGAGCGCGCTCGCGAAATAGAGCCGAGCGCCACGATTCACGTGCAGAACCGGCACGGCGAGTTCCGGCGTCTGACGGCAGACTCACGATATTAGGCCGGCGATTGTCCTGAAGAATCCGCCGCCCGAGTCCGCGTCAGTTCGGCAGTTGCAGAATGTTTGACACGATCTTGCCCTGCCAGCAGGAAATCATGTTTGGGTTGGGGTAGCCGTACAACGGGCAGATGGGATTCTGAACGTCCAACTCAACCCGCACTTGACAGCGTTTTTTGAGGAACGTCTCCAGCTTTTCCGACTCGTCCAAAACGTAGAAGCGCGCGACTGGGATTCTCACGTTGTAGCTAGCGTTCGGAACCAACGGAAGGACCAACGGATCAAGCCGGCCGCCGACAACACCAGGGCCACCCGTATAGATCACACGCCGGTCCTCGCCGCCAGGCACAGTCCCAACCACCTGGAACCTAAAGTCGTACAATCCAGGGCCGATCAGAACGCCGAAAGGAAGCAATAGCGGTTTGTCATCGACGTTCTGTACCGTCACCACAATTTCAGAAGTGGGGACGCTCGAAATGGCAATCCCCAGTCTCACGCCCTTCACAGCGGAGCCCCATGCGTCGGCGGCGACACCCATGCGCGCCAAGACGAATGCCGCAGATGCCAATAACCAGAAACGGCGCATGGGTGCTTGGACACCGTCTAGGCGTGGAAGGTGCCGCGTTCCGGGATGCACCACTGAATACACCACGAATGCGGTTGGCACGGTACGGTCCAGTACCGGCGGCCCGGGTGGCTCTCGAAGCCGCGCCCCACAACAGCGCTTCGCCGCGATTTCAATTTCGGAAGATCGGCACGGTCACAGGGCGACGCCGCAGTGGGCAGCATTCGGGAGCATTCGGCTATGGGGTTGAAAATTGAGCAGATGTGATAGAATCGGTACGGAGGGCTACCGTCTTCAGGTTTTCCAAAATCTGTAACGTAGTGGCCGCAGGTGGCATCTAAGGTCTATGGGCGGAGCTCATGCCCTTCGGAGCCATCGCGACGATGATGTCTGAGAACACAAACAGCACCCCGTTACCCGGACAAAATGGCCCAGCGCCGTTCGATCCCAACGAGCATCTGGACCATCTGCTGGCTCCGGATGTGGAAACGCCCTGGTACAAATCGCTGATCGAGAGTATTCGCGACCTCGTTCACCCGCCGCAGCTCCCACCGCTCCAGCTCACGTCGAAGCCCGTGGCGGTCAAGGACATTTGGGGCCTCTACGGACGGAAGAAGCAATCCGGCGTCTATTCTCTGGCCATTCACGTGAGTGTGGTGGTGTTGCTTTTCACGGTGGCATCGAGCAAAGCGGTCCAGAAGGCGGCTAAGGATCTCGCTACCACGCTCATTGCTCCGGATATCGCGCCGTACGTTCCCAAGGCCGGTGACAAACCTGCAGGCGGTGGTGGTGGCGGTGGCGACCGTTCGCCTCTTCCAGCCGCTAAGGGCAGGTTGCCGAAGGCCTCCCTCAAACAGTTCACGCCTCCCGTGCAGGTTTACAACAACCTTAACCCCAAGCTGCCCATGGAGCCGACCATTGTGGCGCCTCCAGACGTGGCTCTGCCGCAGGTCAACATGGCCCAATACGGCGATCCCCTGGCGAAACTGGGCCCACCATCGAATGGTCCGGGTTCCGGCGGCGGCATAGGCTCGGGTTCCGGCGGTGGTGTGGGTTCCGGCAGGGGTGGCGGATTCGGTCCCGGCGAAGGTGGCGGCGTTGGTGGAGGCGTATTCCGCATGGGCGGTGGAGTCTCGGCACCGACGGTGCTTTACAAGGTAGAGCCGGAGTACTCCGAAGAGGCCCGCAAGGCCAAGTATCAGGGCACCGTGGAACTGGTCATTGAAGTGGACACGAACGGTAAGCCCCGCAACCTGAAGGTGGTGCGCAGCCTCGGCCTGGGACTGGATGAGAAGGCTATCGAAGCCGTCGAGAAGTGGAAATTCCGCCCCGGCTACAAGGACGGGCATCCCGTGGTCGTGCAGGCCTACGTGGAAGTGAACTTCCGGCTGCTCTAGGCAAACCGGCATCGGGCGCTTGCGTGCCCGCCTACTTCTGTTTGGTGCCCGTCCAGGTGCCTTCCCCTATATCTCCGAACTCCACTTTACCCTTCATCCGCGTTTCGCTATCGATGGTGCCCGAGTAGTGCGCCACCCCGCTTTGTCCGGAGTACTCGAAATTGAATTTGAAGTCGATCTGGTCTCCCTTCACCGTGCCGTTCAGATCGGCTTTGCCGAACAGCCCCGTATAGGTTCCGGTGAGCTTCTCGCCATCCTGCCTGAAGACGAACGATGGACTGCCGCTGCCCGCCGCGGTGTCGACAGCGAATTCCCAGTTCCCGGAGATATCGTGGGCCAGCAGAGGTACGCACACCAGCCCGGTCAATAGCGCAATCAGAAGCAATCTCGACATGCGGTAGAGGATACCACAACTTATCCGCGTGCATCTGCGGCTAATGATTCTTCTTGCACTCCGCGCACGGGCAGATCTCGCGCAAGTGCTCCCACGAATAGATGCCCGTCGAGTGGCCGTCGCTCCAGTGGATGCGGATCGCGTAATTGCCCACCGGCTCGACGCTCAGCATCTTCAGCGTGGGCTTGTACATCTGGAACGGCGAGCCTGACGAAGCGGCTTCCGGCTGGCGCGGCGGCGTGCCGTGAGCGCCCGTGCAGGTGGCGCAAGGGCACTTATCGCGCAGGTACGTGAGGCCGTATTCGCTGGTGTGCCGGTCCTTCCAGTCGATCTTGACGCCCTTGGATTTCGAGATGGCGATGTGCTCGGGATCGCTGATGCCGGTCATATCAGTTCAAAAGCCGCTCCACGTCCCGCACGCCCGAGAGGCGCCGCATGGCGCTCACCAGCTTCTCGAGCTGCTTTTTATCCCGCACATCCACGATCATTTCCACCAGAGCGCCTTCAACATCCTCGGTCTTGGCCTCCAGGCTGCGGATATTCGTACTCTCGTCGGAAAGCACCGACGTGAGCTGGTTCAGCATGCCCGGGCGGTCGTCGGTGTGCACCACCAGTTTCACCGGGAAGGCATCCGCGGTGCTGCGGGCCCATTCCACTTCGATCTTGCGCTCCACGTCGTACATCAGGTTCTGCACGTTGCTGCACGCCTTGGAATGCACCGCCACACCTTTGCCGCGCGTGACGTAGCCCACGATGGCTTCGCCGCGAATGGGATTGCAGCATTTGGCGCGGTAGACCAGCAGGTCGTCCATGCCCTTCACGCGGATGACGGCATCGCCTTCCGGACCGCGGGCCGCGCCGGGTGGAGTGGGCGCCGCTTCCGGTTCCGCCGGCTTGGAACTTTCCGCAGCATCCGGCAGCACCTGGTCGGGCGCCAGGTTTTGCAGCACCTGCCGGGCGGAGAACTTGCCATAGCCCAGCGCGGCGTACAGATCTTCGATCTTGCCGTAGCCGTACTCGCCGGCCACCCTCTCGAGATCGCCCTTGGACACTCTGCTTAACGCCACGCCCAGCCGCCGGGCTTCCTTCTCCAGGTATTTCTCCCCTATCTCGATGGCCTTCAGCCGTTCGTTGGCGTTGATGACGTGCTTGATCTTGTTGCGGGCGCGCGCCGTCTTGGCCAGCGTGAGCCAGTCCTTACTCGGCTGGTGGCCCGACTGCGTCAGGATTTCGACAATGTCGCCGTTGCGCAACGCATAGCGCAGCGGCACGATGCGGCCGTTCACTTTCGCGCCAACGCAGGTTTGGCCCACGTCGGAGTGAATGGCGTAGGCGAAATCGATCGGGGTGGCGTCGCGAGGCAGCGCGATTACCTTGCCGCGCGGCGTGAAGGTGTAGACTTCCTCCGGGTAAAGGTCCACTTTGAGGGTGGACATGAAATCGCCGGCGTCCTGCATCTCGCGCTGCCACTCGACCAGGTGGCGCAGCCAGGCGATGCGCTGGTCGTCGGGCGCGGGACCCTTCTTGCCTTCTTTGTATTTCCAGTGCGCCGCAATGCCCTCTTCCGCGATGCGATGCATTTCCTCGGTGCGGATCTGCACTTCGAAGTGCTGCCCGTGAGGGCCGACTACCGAGGTGTGCAGCGATTGGTACAGATTGGGGCGAGGAATGGCGATGAAGTCCTTGATGCGGCCGGGAATGGGCCGCCACTCGTTGTGGATCACGCCCAGTGCCGCGTAGCAGTTCTTCACCGAATCGGTGACGATGCGCAACGCCATCAGGTCGTAAACCTGCTCGATGCCGATCTTCTGGCGCTTGATCTTCTGGTAAACGGAATACGGCCGCTTGAGCCGGCCTTCCACGCGTGAAGGAATGCCTTCGCGGCGCAGCTCACTCTCGACGGTCTGGCGGATTTCGGTCAGGAATTCCTCGTTGGAGTGCCGTTTGGACTCGATGGTCCGCGCAATCTCTTCGAAAGCTTCCGGGTCCAGATGGCGGAAGGCCAGGTCTTCCAGCTCTCCGCGCACTTTGCCCATGCCCAGGCGGTGCGCGATGGGGGCGTAGATTTCGATGGTCTCGCGCGCGATGCGCTCGCGCCGGTCGGGGCTCAAATAGCCCAGCGTACGCATGTTGTGCAAGCGGTCGGCCAGCTTAACGATGATGACGCGAATGTCGTCCACCATGGCCAGCAGCATCTTGCGAAAGCTCTCGGCCTGGCGCTCTTCGGCGGAGAAGATGTCGAGTTTGCTTAGCTTGGTGACGCCATCCACGCAGCGCGCCACCTCGTCGCCGAAGCCCGCGCGGATTTCATCCGCGGTCATCCGGGTGTCTTCCACCAGGTCGTGCAGCAGGCCGGTTTCGATGGTGACCAGATCCATGCGCATGCCGGCCAGGATGTGCGCGACCATGAGCGGATGCACCATGAAGGGCTCGCCGGAGTCGCGCAATTGGCCTTTGTGGAACTCGGCGGCCGTTCGAAAAGCTTTCTCTAGGGAAGAGAGGTCGTCGCGGGGGCGGTACTCACGGATTTTGGCGTCCAGTTCCCGAAACAATTGCTCGATACGGTCGGGAGGCGGGACTACAGGCGGGATCTGTGAGGAACTGGACAACTCCGGGGACACTAATTCGATTGTAGCCTGAACGGTGGGGCAGGCGCTTCCGCCTGCCAAGCCCACTGCCGTGCATTCACGCCGCCGGGGACTTCCACTGTCCGGCGATCATTGCTCCGATCAGAGCGGCGATGCGAGGAAGCCTCAACTCTACTTCGTTTCAGTGGTGATACCGCCGCCGCCGGCAGGTTTCCGCTCGGCTTTGATCTTCCTGGTCTCCAGGTTCTTCTGGACCCAGTTGTCCGCGGTTTCGGTGTCCTTTTTGTAAGCTTCTGTAGTCTCCTCCAGGTCCGCCCTCTCGCGGAAGAGGAGATTCTCGTAAGCCATGGCATCCTCGTACTCGGGGTCGAGCTGCAGGGCCTTGTCGAGACTCTTAAGGCCATCGTCGATGATCGGTCCGTTCTTCGCCGCCAGCTCCGCGCGGGCCTTCTTATCCTTCAGCGGGCCCGGATCTTCCGGGCGCATGCCCATCTTGGCGCGCGCTTCCATGCGCGGCTGGAAGGTCTGCGTCCAGGCTATGACGCCCAATGTATAGTAAGCTTCCTTGTTCCGGGGATTGACGGAAACCAGCTTTTCATACCACTGCTTGGCGTCACTCAGCTTCTTTTCGTTGAAGTACAGCAAGGCGATGTAAGCGATCGCCAGTTCATTCTTGGGGTCCTGGTCCAGGACCTTCTGAAACTGATCCTGCGCCGCGGTGGCCATCTGCATATTCTCCGGCGAGTCGGCGCCCGGGATGTATTGCATCATGTAGGCCGTCGCCAGGTACAACCGCGCCGTGGCGAACTTGGGATCCAACTCGACGGCGGTCTTGAAGCGCTCCACCGCTTGCGGGTACTGCGCGTTCTTGTATGCCTGAACGCCCTTATTCAACTGGTCGCGGGCTTTCAGCTTTTCACAACTGGTGGCGAAAATCGCTAACGCGGCAATCGCCAGCACCACAACGAGTTTGCTTTTCCTCACTGTCCGCTCTCCATTTTCTCCGTCATGAGCCCGACCTTGTCGATACCGGCGCCATGCGCGATGTCGATAGCCTTGGCCACATACTGGAATTCCAGATCGGAGTCGCCTTTGACGAACACCACGCGCTCCGCGCGGGTCTTAAAAATTTCTTCCAGGCGTCCGCCCAGCGCCTGCTCGGTGGTGGGTTCCTGGTTGATCATCATGGATTTGTCCTTGTTGATCACGATCACCACGGTGCGCGTGTCCGATTGCGGCTGCTGACCGGGCGGCGGCGGCTGCGGCACCAGCGCCTCCAGACCCTTCGGCGTGAGCGGCGTAATCACCATGAAAATAATGATCAGCACCAAAAGCACATCGATCATCGGCGTCATGTTAATGCTGGAGATGGCGCCCTTAGCTCCACCCACTGCCATTCCCATATGAATTACTCCTTTTCGTTCTCGCTAAAAAACACCGCTTACTGCCCTGTAGGAGCGGCCGGAGCCGGCCCCTTCTTCTGCACCGCTTGATCGGTTAACAACCCAAGCTGGTCGACACCGGCGGCGCGTAAATTATCTACCACCTCCACTACCTTCTCGTACTTCGCGCGGGAATCGGCCTTTACGAAGCACATCTTGTCCAGCCGGTTCGTCAGCATATCCTTGACCTTGCCGGGAAGCTCGTCGGCGTTCATCTGGGTGGTATTGAGATAGGTTCTGCCGTCGCGCGTGACAGCCACCACGATGGCGTCGCTCTTATCGGCCGCCTGCATGGCGATCGGATTCTGGGTTTTGACCAGATCCACGCTAACGCCCTTCGACAACATGGGCGTGATAACCATGAAGATGATCAGCAGGACGAGCATCACATCCACCATCGGGGTTACGTTAATGTCCGCCACAGGCGGCAGCGCTTTCGATTTGATGATTACCGACATTGTAGTGCCTCCCTTTCCAGGCTGGGTCCGGAGCGCCCCAGCCCACTGCCGGGACGCCCCGATTCAACTCGCCGGTTGCTTTTCCTTCCTGTAATTACTTCCGGGCGGCCGTCCCGCGCTGCGACCGCTTCAGGAAGTAGTCGATCAGCTCGGAACTGGAGTTGCCCATTTCCACGTCAAAGGCTTCGATCTTGCCCGTGAAGTAGTTGAACATCCACACGGCGGGGATGGCCACGAAAAGTCCGATAGCCGTAGTCACCAGGGCCTCGGAAATACCGCCGGCCACGGCGCCCAGACCGGTGGACTTCTCGGTCGAAATCCCCTTGAACGCGTTGATGATGCCCACCACCGTTCCGAACAGTCCCACGAACGGGGCCGTCGAACCGATAGTCGCCAAGCCGCTGATGCCGCGTTTCAGTTCGGCATGCACGATGGCTTCCGCGCGCTCCAGAGCCCGTTGGGAGGCTTCGATGTCTTCCCCGGGGATCTCGGCGCTCATCTGGTGGGCCTGAAACTCCTGCAGACCCGCTACCACCACCTTCGCCAGGTGGCTTTTCTTGTACCGGTCGGCGATCTTGATGGCTTCGTCCAGCTTGCCTTCTTTCAAGGCTCCCGCCACCGCCGGCGCGAACGCCCGCGATTGCTTGCGCGCCGCGCTATAGGCCAGCAGGCGGTCGATCATGACGCCGATCGACCATGCCGACATGACGAATAGCAAGACCACAACCAACTTGGCGGGGACGCCCATCTGTGCCCACAGGGAGCGAGGGTCCCATCCGATGGCGCCCCCCCCCTCCTGTAGCAGTAAAAACGACCAAACCATTTGCAAAAGCATCGTCCAATTCTCCTGCGAGTTGAATTTTGTTTACCAGCCGGTCCCATGGGGCGGCCGGCCCATACCCTGCTACTGGCTCAACGTGAAATTCACGTCGATCTGAGTTACTACTTCCACCGGCTCCCCGTTCAGCAGAGTCGGCTGATAGACCCACTGTTTCACCGCTTCCATGGCGGCTGGCACCAGCAGGGGGTGCCCGCTAGCCATCGAAAGATTCTGAATCGTTCCATCCTTGCCGATAATCGCGTTCAGGATAACATGCCCCGAGATGCGCGCCTGCTTGGCGAGCGGCGGATAAATCGGCCTCGGTTGACGGATGAGCTTGGCGGCCTGCACGTTGCCACCCACGCGGATGCGCTGGGGCGTAACCGGTTTCTCGACCTTGACGGCGGGCGGAGGGGGCGGGGGCGCAGCCGTCGGAACCGATCCGATGATGCCGCCAATCACGCCGCCGGCAGTGCCGCCCGGCACGCCGCCCGGTACGCCGCCCACCACGCCGCCGGCCGACGGCGGAGGCAGCTCTTCCTCTTTAATCATGGCGATTTCTTTGGGGACTGCCTTCGGCGCCATCAGCCGTCCAGCGTCGAACTGGCGCGGAATCACCTTGATCACCTTGGGCGCGGCAGCCGGCGGCGGAGGTGGTGGCGGCGGTGGCGGCGGCGCCACCAGAAAACTGGTCAACTGGCTCTTGGGTAAGGCGTCAAAATAGATCATCGGGATCAGGATCGCGATACCCAGCACGAACATCTGGCCGATAAACGACAGCAGTACCGTCCAGGTTTTACGGGTTTTCCCCACACCTTCGACAAACGTTTGCTCGAACATACCAGTTTCTCCTCATCCGCCGGAGCCCGCGCGGTGCGCGGACCCGCGGCCATTCTTCCTCCCCAGTCCTGCTCTGGCCAGCCCCGGACTCTCCGGGTCCGATCCCTGCACTCACTTCGCCACTTTCGTCGAACTGCTGCGCACCGGTTGCGGCTTGGCAGCCGCCGGGACCGGCGCCGTCCTCTTCCGGCTATCCGTCCAATTGTGCCAGAACAGCACGATTGGGCTGGCCACGAACACAGAAGAGTATGTACCGATAATAATACCTACCACTAATGCAAAGGAAAAGCCATGCAAAACCGGGCCGCCGAACAGGAAAAGGGCGATGACGGTCAAAAACGTCAGACCCGAGGTCATGACGGTCCGGCTCAGGGTTTGATTGACGCTCTTGTTGATCAGCGACTCCAACGGCTCGCGGCGCAGGAGCTTGATGTTCTCCCGGATGCGGTCGAAGATCACGATCGTATCGTTCATCGAATAGCCGACCAGCGTCAACAGGGCCGCAATCACCGTGAGCGTGATCTCCTTGTTGAAGATCGAAAACAGCCCGATGGTGATGATCGTGTCGTGGAAGCAGGCGACCACCGCCGCCACGCCGTAGATCCATTCGAACCGAAACGCTATATATACCAACATTCCACCCAGCGCGTAAAGGGTCGCCAACACCGCTTTGGTGCGCAACTCGGCGCCCACCTTGGGACCGACCATCTCCACATCCCGGATCGAAAACGGCGCCAGGTAGCATTGCTGTTTGAGAACGCCAATAATAGCAGAGTTTACACCCGGCACCGCGGACAGTTGATCGAAGCTGCCGACCAGACCCGATCGCGGCGGCGTGTTGCGGAAATTCAGCATGTCCGCGGCGATTTGCTTGAGCTGCTGGTCGGACAACTGCACGCCGGCCTGCTGCAGCGGCACGGTCATGCGGTCCAGCAGTTCGTTGACGCCCGCGTTGTTGAAGTCCAGTTTGCCGCTCTGAGGCTGGCCGAAAGTGGTCTCCAGGGTGTCCTGCATGGCTTTGCGGGCGAGATTCATCTGCCCCTCGGACATGCGCTCGGTGCCGATGACGACTTCGTTCTCCGCCCCGATACTGGTGAACGGCTGCACGCTGATCTCGCCGCTGATCTTGCCGGACTTGGACAACGCGGTCCGGATCTTATCTTCCGGAGGCGCACCGTTCCACTTCACGGTCATCTGCGTGCCTTCTTTGAAGTCGATTCCGTACCGCAGGCCGCCATGCAGAACGATACTCGTAAGCCCCGCCACGGAAAGCACCAGGGAGGCACCGATGAAGGGCCATTTCCAGCCCAGAAAGTCGAAATTTGTGTTCTTAAAAATGTGCATCGAGAAACGCCATACCGGTGCTTAACATCACTTTGACACCGGACTTTTCATAATTGTTCCCTAGGGCTGCGGCCCGGTGCTGGGTGCTAGGTGCCGGGCTCTGGCAAACTCTTCCCGGACGGGAGGACTTTTGCCAACACCCAGCACCCAGAACCCAGCACCCTATCATATACTCAACTCGGCCAGTTGCCGCCGCCCGGACAACTCGTAGTCGAAGATCACCTTCGACACAAACACCGCCGTGAATACGTTTGCGAAGAGGCCGATCACCAAGGTGACGGCAAAGCCCCTCACCGGCCCCTCTCCAAAGATAAACAGGAAAGCACAGGAAACTATCGTGGTGACGTGCGTATCGACAATCGTCCACCAGGCTTTGCCGAAGCCGGCATCCACCGCCGAGACGATGGCCTTGCCCGCCCGCAACTCCTCCCGGATACGCTCGAAAATGAGGACGTTGCTGTCCACCGCCATACCGATAGTCAAGATCACTCCGGCGATGCCCGGCAGGGTGAGGGTGGCTTTAAAGTAGGATAGGGCAGCCACCAGGATAACCGTGTTCAGGAACAGCGCCAGCACTGCATTGACGCCGCTGCGCTTGTAGTAGACCAGCATCACTACGATCACCGCCGCCAGGCCAGCCAGGCCCGCCACGATGCCCGCATGAATCGAATCGGCGCCCAGCGACGGGCCGACCGAGCTTTCCTGCATGGGTTGGATGGTCGCTGGAAGCGCGCCCGCCCGCAGCACCAGCGCCAGATCGGAGGCCTCCTGCTCGCTGCCGATGTTCGTGATACGGCCGCTGTCCTCGATGCGGCTCTGTATGGTGGCCACGCTGCGAATCTGATTATCCATCACCACGGCCAGCCGGTTTCCGATATTGGCTTCGGTATACCGCGCGAAGCGTTTACCCGCGTCCGGGCTGAGCGTGAAATTCGTCTCCCACTTGCGGAACTCGTCCTGGCCGGCCCGCGCATTGCGCAGATCCGTTCCCTTCACCACGGAGGTCTTGCTGACCAGGAACCAGGCTTCGCCGCGGTCGCCTTGGGGTGGCTCGCGGACCAGTTTGGTGTTTAGCGGCAGGATACCGCCCTTCTGCGCGAGGGCCGCTTCGCGGCTGGCATACGGGCCATCCTTTACGTCGTCGATCTCCAGTTGCGCGGTGGTCTGCATGATCTCTTTCACGCGCCCCGGATCGTCCACTCCCGGAAGCTCCACCAAAAACTCGAAATCCGTGCCGGCCTGGCCGTACTGCTGGACAGTAGGCTCTGTCAGGCCGAGCTGATTGATCCGGTTGCTGATGGTCTGAATCGAGCGATCCACCGTGTCCCGCTTCAGGGTGACCAGTTCCGAGGGCCGCATATTCAGCCGGTAATCGGTGGCGTTCACCGGGGTGAGGACCCATTGTCCGAAGCGCTCGGACACCAGATTGCGGAAAGCCGTGGTCTTCGCCACCGGCACGCCCTTAACCGTGATTTCGGTTTTGTCGGCGTCTTCCACCGTGGCGGGATCGTTGCGGTCGATGGCGGCGTAATCGATCGTCTGCTTGCGCATCTCTTCTTTCATCCGCTCGATGGTCTGATCGGCCTCCGTCTTGACGGCATCCTGCACCTGCACCTGGTAGATCAGGTGGCTGCCGCCTTTCAGGTCCAGCCCCAGCCGGATATTGTGGCGCAGGTTATCCACCAGCGCGTCTTTAGACTTCGGAAAGCCTATGATGCCGAAAACGCATACCAGTATCGTTACGACGATGACCACGGTTCTGCCCGTCACATTTTTTCGCATGAGGAAAACGCCTTGATGGTAAACTATTGTACTTCCTATTTCTTCGCTTCTCCGGACACCAGGTTGGACACCGCGCTGCGGGCCACCTGCAGCTTGATATTGTCCGGCTTCACCCGCAACACCAACGTGTCGTCCTCACCGATCGAAATGATAGTCCCGACAATGCCGCCGCTGGTTTGCACTACATTCCCATTCTGCAAGGAGCTCAACATCTTCTGCTGCTGTTTCTTCTGGCGCTGCATGGGCAGGAACAGGAGGAAATAGAAAATCCCGAAGATCAGGAGGATGGGCAGGAAGCCCAGCATGGAAGAACCGGGGGACGTTGCTTGGAGAATCAGATTTAAGACCACGTTGGCAAACTACTCGATTTCAACCGGCGCGGACCGCACGGTTCGTAAGTATTCAGGGTATCCACCAGATAGTATAGCGTGCCTGATGGCACGCATGATGTCAAGGTAGCGGGTGACGTTGTGCAGGGTCGCGAGCATGGCGTACAGGATTTCCCCGGCTTGATAAAGGTGCCGGAGATACGCCCGGGAAAAGCAGGTGCAGGTATAGCACGCGCATTTCGGATCGAGTGGCCGGGGATCGTCCTTAAAGCGCGCCTGCTTGATGCGCACGGCGCCCTGGGAGGTGAGCAGGCAGCCGTTGCGGGCGTTGCGGGACGGCAGCACGCAATCCATCATGTCCACACCGCGCGCGACGTATTCGGGCAGTTCCGCCGGCATGCCCACGCCCATGGCGTAGCGCGGCCGGCAGCGCGGCAGCAGAGCCTCGGCCACCTCCACCATCTCCAGACTCAACGGACGCGGCTCGCCGACCGAAAGCCCGCCGATCGCGTAACCGTCGGCGTCCAGATCCACGAGCTCGATGGCGCAGGCGCGCCGCAGATCCGCGAACATGGAGCCTTGCACGATGGGGAATAGCGCATGGCGCGTGGCCATCTCGCCGCGCCGCTTTTCGAAATGCGTGTACGCGGCGCGCGCCCAGCGGACCGTGCGCTCCATGGCGGCGCGCGCGAACTCGTGGCTGACCGGGTAGCCGGGACATTCATCCAGCACCATCAGGATGTCGCTGCCGAACGCCAGTTGCGCATCCACCGTGGATTCCGGCGTAAAGGTGTGGGTGTCGCCATTCAGGTGGGATTGAAAAACGACGCCGTGATCGGTGATCTGGCGCAGACCGCTGAGGCTGAAGACCTGAAACCCACCGGAATCGGTGAGGATGGCGCGCGGCCACGACATGAAGCGGTGCAATCCGCCCATCGCGCGGATCAACTCCGGCCCAGGCCTCAGATAAAGATGATAGGTGTTCGCCAGCAGGATTTGCGCGCCGAGCTCATCCGCCAGATCGCGGGGCGTCAGGCCTTTCACCGTGGCCTGGGTGCCCACCGGCATGAACACGGGAGTCTCGACGATGCCATGCGGCGTGTGGAGCAAGCCCGCGCGCGCCCGTGTCACCGGGCATTCAGCCTGGATTTCGAAGGGGAATTTATCGACGGACAACCTGTGCCAACCGTGCGCCTTTAGTCTACACGATTCGCTTGCATGTGGGGCTGGCGCTTTCGCCCGCCAACCATTTTTTTTTCACTGAACTGCATCCATTGTTATTCGGATTTCGCAGGCGGAAGCGCGTGCCACACCGCAAGCCGGGCCAGCTTGATAATCTCCCCGTAACCCTCTTTATCGAACGGCGGACAGCCTGTCGGAAACTGCCCCAGAGGATGGCTCTTCTGCCGCATCAAATAGGTGCAGAAGGTCAGCGTCTTGCAACAGCGGCGTTCGTCCAGTTCGCCTTTCTCAAGCGCGTCGCGCGCGAAGTCGGGGTACGCCAAAGCGTTTCGCCCCACTCCGAAGAAGCGAATGTCCCCGGCGGCAATATTGTGGGCGCCCGCATGGATGGCATACTTCTGCAGCCAGCTATAGCCGCTCCCCACCATCGGCAGATCGGGAAACGCGCGCTGCAACTCGCCTGCAATGCGAAAATGCCGGTCCACACCCACCAGCGGATGCTCGGGCTGCTCGTAGTTGCCCTCGTCCGGCTTCTCGAACGGACGGACGACGTGCGGATTGTAGTAGGGGGAGCCCATCGAAATATTGAGCAGCGCGACGCCCGACTCGTGGAACCAGGCGATCGCCCGCTTGACCTCCGTGAGATCTTCGCGCAGCGGATCGGCCGGGTCCACGCCCCATCCGTACGGGTACGGCGTCTCGAAATCGCACGGCCGGCCCACGCCCGTGGCGGGATCGCGATGGAACGGCACACCATCGAAGGCATTCATCCGCACCGCAATCAGGAGCCGGTTGCCGAACGCTGCCCGCAGCTTCCCGATGATATTTCGGATCAGCCGCACACGGTTTTCTAGTGGGCCGCCGTAACGGCCATCCCGCGCTTTGGCGCCCAGCAACTCGCTGATCAGGTAGCCGTGCACGGCCTTGATGTCGACGGCCTGAAAACCGGCTTCCAGCGCCAGCCCGGCCGCACGCACGTAATCGTCTTCCAGCCGCTCCAACTCGTCATCGGAAATCACCGGATAATCCGGCGGCGTGCCGGTCTTCCGGTCAACGTGCGGATTGTGGTACGCGATGGCGCGCCGCGGCACGCTGTAGCGGCCGGAGTGCGTGAGCTGAACGGGCGCCAGCAAATCGCCGTCATTGCCCCAATGCTCGCGATGCACGGAACGCATGCGCGCCAGCAGCTTGGCGAAGTCAGCCACATTGTCGCGGGTGATCCAGAGTTGGCGTGTATTGGCGCGCCCGTCCGCACACACGGCCGTGGCCTCGAACCAGATCAGCTTGGCGCCGCCGCGCGCGAAGCGTTCATACCGGCGCCAGGTGAGCTCCCCCGGACGCCCGTCCAGCGTGCCATCGCAACCCTCCATGGGTTGAATCGCGATCGAATTTCCCACCATGAAACGGCCCACAGAGACGGGCCGCGCCAACACGCGCCGCACCTCGTCGGGGCTTTCGGTGAACCGGACATGCTGCGCGCCGGTCTCTTCAGCCGCGCGCCGCAACTCGTCCAGGGTCTTGTATACGAAATGCTTCATCCTGTGCCTGATGGCGCGGCAGCAGCAGAATCGCCAGCGCGCCGATCACCGACACCGCGAATACCGCTCCCATAGCGATCCCGTAGCTGCCGAACCGCTCGCGCAGAATCGAAACGAAGTACGGAAACCAGGTCTGCCCGATGGTGTTCACCGGCAGAATAATCGCCATGGCGCGCGCCAAGGTGTTCACGCCGAACTGCTCGGCCGCCATCAGCGGGATCAGCATATAATCCGCGCCCATGCCGAATCCGAACAAGACTGCGAACGCTACCGGCGAACGCGAGGGGCTCACCGTCAGCAGGATCGGAATGGTGGCCGCCACCAGGAAATAGGTCGCGGTCATGACCCATTTCTTCGAAAAACGGTCGGCCAGCCCACCGATGGCCAGGCGGCCGGCGATGCTGGTCGCCAGGATCACCATCGATGCCACCCGCCACGTAGCATTGAGCAGCTTCAATCCTTCTTTGGTGCCATCCGTGAAGCCCTGGTCCAGGAAAACGAACTTCATGTGAAAGTTCACCGCGCCGATCGCGCCGATGGAGCAGAAGCTGCCGATCAACAGCAGCCAGAATGAATAATGCCGCAGCAGGTAGCCGAAGGTATGTGGCGCGATGCCGTGCTCCGCTGCCGGCTGGCTGTCGCCATCCGGATAGAGCCCTTTGTCGGCGGCGCGATCGCGGATCACGAAGATCGCCAGCGGCCAGGCCAGAAACATCAGCGCGCCCCACACGATCAGCGCGATATGAAAATTGGTGCCTTCGGTGAGCGGCTTTACCAGGTACGAGCCCAGGAACCCGACCAGCCCCACGCCTACATAAAGGATGCCCATGGCCTTGCCGCGATTGCGCCGGAACCAGTGCGAGATCACAAGCTGGTTCGGAATCGGCCCGGAGAGAATGTATCCCATCGTGTAGAGGAACCACATGGCGTAATACACCCACAGCGCGCCGTGCATTGTTCCGAAGCCCACAAACGCCGCGCAGGTGAGCGCCGTGCCCACCAGGATCAGCTTGCGCGGGCTGAAGCGCGGCACCAGCACGGGCCCGATCCACAGCGTCAGCAGCGCCGCCAAAGGGAAGCCGAAAGTGATCTGCTCCTTCGTCCAATGGAATTCGCGCTGGTAGTAGTCGTAGAAAAACGGCATGTTGTAGTACGGCAAACCGACGGCGATGCCAAACGTCAGGAACGCCGCCGCCGTGACCCACCAGCCGTAAAACGTCTTGCCGCGCATGAAAGGAACCCTACTTATATCACACGGGTCCATCCTGCATAATGCTGCATAATGCTACATTGGCGGGCGTGAAACCAGGCTGGTATGAGAACTTCTTCCAGGGACTGGCGCTGGATTTATGGCGCAACGCGGTCTCGCCGGAGCAAACGCGCGCCGAAGCGGACTTCATCCAGCAGGCCGTCGCGGCGCCCGCCGGCGCACGGCTGCTCGATGTGCCCTGCGGCAATGGCCGCCATTCGCTCGAACTGGCCGCGCGCGGCTACCGCATGACGGGCGTGGATCTCTCCGCCGAATTCATGGAAGAAGCCCGCCAGCTCTCCGCCGTAGCGGGTCTGGATATCGAATGGCGCCATTCGGACATGCGCAATCTGCCTTGGACCGCCGAATTCGACGGCGCCTTCTGCTTCGGCAACAGCTTCGGCTACCTGGAGCCGGCCGGTATGCAGGAATTCGTGGCCGCTGTAGGGCGCGCACTCAAGCCGGGCGCCTGGTTTGTGCTGCAAACGGGCGTGGCGGCGGAATCGATCCTGCCCACATTCCAGGAACGCGAGTGGTATCGGTGCGGCGACGTGGTGATGCTCATCGCCAACGAATACGACGCGTTCCATAGCTGCCTCGACACTACTTATACGTTCCTCCGCGATGGGAAAAGCGAAACCGGGGAATCCACCCACTGGGTATACACGGTCGCCGAAATCCAGCGTATGCTGGCGCAGCATGGCCTGGAAACGAAGGCGCTCTACGCCGGACTGGACCGCGCACCGTTTCACCTGGGCGCACCCACGCTCTATGTGGTGGCGCAAGCGCGCGCCGCGGCCATCTTCGGCTCGCCCAATGCTGTGGGCTGAAGCCCACAGCAGCACGCTGAAGCGTGCGCCACGAGTGATCCAGAATTTTGATACCTTAATACCCTTTATTTTCACGAACCGTTGAATTATAATGCAATTGCAGTTCTGAAAGAGGTTCGTATGCTAACTGTGGTGAGCTTCGCGGTTCTCCTGGCGCCCCTGGTCATCGGATCCGGTAGTTTGGAGACCGCATATCAACAGTTGAAAGATGCCACGGCGAAGAAAGATGCTGTTCAGGTGAAGGCCCTGTCGGCGGAAGCTTGCAAGCTGGCACGCGATGTCATCTCGTCGCCAGCTCCCGACAATGAGGAAGCCAAGGAAGCCTGGAACAATCACGTGGCCTTCGCACGCGACGTCGAGCTGTACTCGGAGTACGCCCTGTACGCCACCGCCATTCAATCGCCGCCCGAAACCCAGGTGGACCTGCTCGCCACGCTCGAGCAGCAAAACCCCAAAAGCAAGTACCTCGCCGACGCCTATGGTACGTACTTCTATGCGTTGCACAAGACAGGCGCCGCGGCGAAGATCCCGGCCATCGCCGAGAAAGCGATCGCCAACTTTCCGGAGAGCGACGACGCGCTGCTGGTGTTGACCGAGACGGCCTACAGCCGCAAGCAGATGGATCGCGCGCTGAACTACGCCAGGCGCCTGACAGCGGTGATGAACAAGCGCACCCGGCCGGAAGGCATGTCCGCCGCCGATTGGGAGCGCAAGCGCAGTGCCGGGCTGGCCAGCGGCTACTGGGTCGCCGGGGTCGTGCAAGCGGAAAAGGGAGTGTATTACGAGGCCGACAAGGATTTGCGCGCGGCACTGCCCCTGGTGGCCGGCAACGACGCGCGGAAGGCCAGCGCGCTTTTCTATCTGGGCCTGGCCAATTATCAGCTCGGCAAGACGACTCTGAAGAAGTCGCTGGTGCTCGAGGCCGTCAAGTTCAGCCAGGAGGCCGCTGCCATACAGGGTCCCCTGACGCAGCAAGCCTGGCACAATGCGCAAGTGATGAAGGACGAAGCCGCCCGCATGCGGTAATTCATCGCTGCGTGGCGCACGCTCGCCGTGGCTTCAGCCCACGGCTGGATTTTCTACAATTGCTGCCCGGGTTCGCCGTGGTGGGGCAGGCGCTTTCGCCTGCCAACCCTGGGCTTCAGCCCACGGTCGATTCGGCGAGTTGAAGCTCGCCGCAGCACCCCAAAGCCTGCGCCACGGAATGCTTACTGGATCGCCGGGGTGACGGCATCGCCATTGTGCAGCGTCAACTCCGTGGGTAGCGCCGCCGCATCGCCTTCCGCAAGCCCTGAGAGAATCTGCACGCGCGTGATGCTCGAGATACCCGTGGTTACCGGCTGCCACGCGACGTGGTCTCCGCGGAGCACCCACACTCCCACGCCCCCGGCGTCGCGCCGCAAACACTCCTTCGATAGGGTCAGCGCGTTGGGAAGCGTGGCCGTGCGGATGTGTGCATCCACATGCGTGCCCGGCAGCAGGTCGCGGCCCGGATTATCGATGCTGCACAGCACCTCGCCTACTTGCCGGGTTCCCAGGGGCACGATATCTGCCGGCTTACGCTCTACGGTGCCCTCCCAATTGCGGCCCGGCAGAGCGTCCCAGGTGATGGTCAGCGGTTGGCCCTCCTGCACACGGCCCAATTCCGGCTCATCGACGTACACCCGCACGCGCAGACGGCTGGTCTGGCCGACGTTCGCTACCATGTCGCCGGCGTTGAGATACATCCCTGGGCGGGCGGCCAGATCATAGACCGTGCCACTGAGCGGCGCGCGAATTACGGTTTGCGCCATGCGGTTCTTGGCCAGCTCCAGGGCCGCTTCCGCGTCGCGCAGCCGGGCCTGTGCGACTGCCTGATCCGCTTTGGTGACCAGCGCCGCGCGCCGTTTCTCCAGCGCATCGATCGCCAGCTCCGCAGCACGTAGCTTGGTTTCGGCCGCGCGTACCTCCACTTGCGTGGCTGCCTGCTTCTCCGCCAACTTGCGTAGCGACGTGTACTCGCGCTCGTCGGCCTCTTTCTCCGCGCGAACGCGCGCCAAGTCGCTCTCGATGCCTGTCAATTCGAGCGGTTTGCCACCCCGTTCGATGTTGGCCAAATCCGCGCGCGCCTGGGCCACGCGCGCTTCGGCCGCGTCCAGATCCGCCTGCAAGCCAGTGTCGCGCAAGATCGCCAGCGGTGTCCCCTCGCCCACCACCTGTCCTTCCTGAACCGGCACTTCCCTAACCACACCGGCGCGATCCACGCGCACTGCCTGCCACCGTATCGGTTCGACTTTTCCGTTAGTGTGCAGAGTGCTGATGAGCGTTTCGCGAACGACTTTGGAGAAAGGGATTCGCGGCGCTTCGCTCCTCCGGTGGTAGACCCACCAGCCGAGACCGGCCAGCGGGATCAGCGCCAGCAGCAGGGCTTTCTTCAATACATATCTCCACTCACCATCTTAGAACCACGGCTCCCGGCGGCGTCTACTCCAGCAGATACCTTCTCACGAACATGACCGTGGCCGCGAACTGGAAATCGCGATTGCTTTTCTTGGCGAACCCGTGGCCCTCGTCGGCGGCCAGCAGGTACCACACGGGAACGCCATGCGCGCGAATGGCCGCGGTCATCTGCTGGCCTTCCGTGTAGGGCACGCGCGGATCGTTCTTGCCGGCCACGATGAACATGGGCTTGCTGATGTTCCCCACGTGGTTCATCGGCGAAATGGATTCGAGAAACGCGCGCATCTCCGGATCGCGCTCGTCGCCGTATTCGACGCGGCGCAGATCGCGCCGGTATGCTTCGGTGTGCTCGAGGAACGTGATCCAGTTCGAAATGCCCACCACGTCCACGGCGCAGCGGAAGCGGTCGTTGAAGTGGGTCATGCTGGCCAGCGTCATATAGCCGCCGTAGCTGCCGCCGGTGACCATGACGCGCTTGGAATCGAGATCGCCACGCGTCTGAATCCAGTCGAGCAGAGCGCCGATGTCTTTCACGGAGTCCTCGCGCTTGCGGCCGTTGTCGAGATTCAGGAACGTCTTCCCGTAGCCGGTAGACCCGCGCACGTTCGGGAAAATGATCGCCGTCCCCAGCTCGTTCAGCAGGTAATTGAGGGCACCCAGGTAGCCGGGCTGAAACTGGCCTTCGGGGCCGCCGTGTATATTGACGATCACCGGACGCGGACCCGTGAACCGCTTAGGCGGAAGGTAGAGGAATCCGGAAATGGTAAGCCCGTCGAAAGACTTCCACCGAATCAGCTCGGGCTCGGAGAACTGCGAGGCATCCAGGCCGCCCGTTTCGCTCTCCGTCCAGCGTTCGAGCTTGCCGGCCGCCACATCGATGGAGTAAATATCCGACGGGGTGCGCGCGGAAGCGATGGTGAAGCCCAGATCGCGGCCGTTCGCGTGCCAGCGTATGTCGCCGATGCTGCCATACGGAAGCTTGGGAAGGTCCACCTCGTTGCGCGTCGCGGTGTCCATTACGTGCAGCGTGTCGGAGCCGTTCTCATTGACGATGTAAGCCAGGCGGCGGCCGTCGCGCGTGAGGTCGAACGAGGTCACGTCCCATTTCAAGCCCGGCTTCAGGATCGTCAACTGGTGCGTGCCGGTCTCGATCGCGGCAAGCTGTTCGAAATCGGAGTCCTGATTCGTGATCACGTAGACGCGCGCGCCATCCGGTGAGAAACGGGCCTGCCTGTAGGAAACACCAGCCTTCTGCGGGCTCAACGGCGTGCGGCTGCCGGATGCCGTATCCACGAGGAACAGGGCGGCCTCGTATGCCGACGTGGCGCGGACGACGGCCAGCGATTTGCCATCCGGCGAGAAGTCCTCGGGCTGCCAGCCGCCGCTATCGGCTTCGACCACCATGCGGGCTTCGGCGGGATATGCCGGAACTGCGATGTAGATGTCCGTATCGCGGCCATTCCGTCGCGTCGAGGCGTACGCGATATGCACGCCATCGCGCGACCACACCGGACTCACGTTGCGCGACTTGCCGTCGTTCAGGAGCGCCGCGCGGCCCGTGCGCGTGTCGTAATCGTAAAGCTGGAACCACTCGCCGCCGCCGATGTCCTTGGAGAACACGAACGAACTGCCGTCGGGCCGGTAACGTCCGCCCTGTACGCGGTCGGGATAGAAGGTGAGCTGCGTGCGCGCGCCGCCCGGGTGGGTGACGCGATGGATCTGCGGCGCCTGGCCGAAGCGCGTGGAGATGAGCATTTCGCGCCGGATGGGATGCCAGTCGATCAGGGCCGCGGTACGGAATTCGGTGTACGGCGCGATTTCTTCCATGAGGCTTGCGGGAATGGCGGGAATGTCCTCGGCGGAGAGGTTGGCCGGGACGGACAGAGTGGGCTCCGCGGCCGGCGCCAGACCGACGAGGCCAAAGCCAACGAGGCCCGAAAGCAGAATCCGCACGGTATGTCGGAACATAGCGACGATTCTAACCTACGTACTGTTCGACCGTGTGACCCGCCGCCCGCAGCGCTCGCACCGCCGAATCGAGTTGCTGTTCCTCGACCAGCACGTAATCCGTGTCATAGGTGGAGATCGCGAAGATGCTGACGCCGGCATCCGCCAAGGGCGCGGCTAAAGAGGCCAGAATTCCGGTCTGCGCGAAGTCCAGCGGTCCCTCAACCCGCAGAATCCGCCAGCCCGGTGCGCATTGGATCCCGGATGGCACGCCGTCTTCGGCGCAGACGATCGAAAGCTCGTCGCGGGTACGGCTCACCGATGTAAACTCGCCCGTCGTCAGAGCCCAGGAGGGCACGGGCTCCTGAGGTGCGAGCCGGCAGACCGCAAAGCGGCCTTTCCTGATGCGAAGGTGCAGCTTGCGAGACATAGCCCCTCCTTATTGCCGTGGCTCTGAATCAGAGCCGCGCGCGTTTGCAAGCGGTCTTCAATACGTAGCCGTAATTCCCGACTTAGCTAGGATTTAATAACACTCGTTGCCATTGTTGCTCGATCCCACGCTCGTCGAGAGGCCGATGGCCGTGCCGGCGATTCGCCATGATATCGGGCATGGCGCAGTTCCGGGCTGTGGTTCTGGACTGCCGGTCGCCGAAATTACTCTGTTCTGGCTTGCCGGCTGCGTGCTCGATCAGTGCCAAGCCCCATGACATCAAGCCCCATGACACATGGGCCCGGGCAAGCCGGCGCTCCTTCGCCGTTCGGAGACTCTCCACGCTTAGGCCAGCTGACACCTTGTTCTGGGGTGGCGTCGTCGAGCTTATCGCGACGACCCGGCCGGCAGCAGTGCGTGCGTTCAATCGCGCGTCGCCAGGGCCAGGCATTCTTCCAGAGTGTCCAATGCAAAGTCACACTGGTCGCGGGAAATAATCAGCGGAGGGCTGAAGCGCAGCGTATTGTCACCGGCGCCCAAAATAAGCAGCCCGCGTTCGAACGCCAGATCGACCACGCGGTCGCGCAGCTCCGGCGCTTTCGTCTTGGACTGCTTATCGCGCACCAGCTCGACGCCCAGCATCAAGCCCAGCCCGCGCACGTCGCCTACAATGTGGAAGCGCGCCGGCCAATCCCGCATGCGCGCCATGAGGTGTGCGCCCATACGCGCGGCGTTATCGATCAACTCCTGCTCGAGCAGTTCGATGGTGACCAACGCCGCGGCGCAAGCCACGGGATTGCCGCCGAACGTAGATGCGTGCGCGCCGGGCGGCCAGCGCATGAGATCGGCGCGCGCCACGGTAGCGCCTAAAGGCAGGCCGCTGGCGATGCCCTTGGCGATCGCCATGATATCGGGCACCGCGTGGAAATGCTCGGAAGCCCACATCTTGCCGGTGCGGCCCATACCGGATTGCACTTCGTCGCAGATCAGCAGAATGCCGTATTTCGCGCAGATGCGCGCCAGCTCATCGAAGAACTTCGCGGGCGGCACGATGTAGCCGCCTTCACCCTGCACGGGTTCGATCACGATAGCGGCCACTTCATCGGCGGGCGCGATGGTCTTCAGCAACGTATCTTCGATATACTTGGCGCACTCGACCGCGCAGTCGTCCGGAGTCTGGCCGAACGGGCAGCGATAGCAGTAGGGATAAGGCGCGTGAATCACGCCCGGCACCAGCGATCCGAAGCCGCGGCGCTGTACAGCCTTCCGTGCCGTGAGAGACAGCGCGCCCATGGTGCGTCCGTGGAAGGAGCCCAAAAAGGCGATGAACTTGTCGCGGCCGGTAGAGTAGCGCGCCAGCTTCATGGCGCCTTCGATGGCTTCCGCGCCCGAGTTGCCAAACGATACGCGCCGCTCCAGTCCACCGGGCGCCAGTTCGGCGAGCTTTTGGGCAAGATCCACCATGGACTCGTAATAGAAATCGGTCCCCGACATGTGAATCAGCTTGCCGGCCTGCTCGCGTATGGCGGCCACCACGCGCGGATGGCAGTGGCCGGTGGCCACGACGGCGATGCCCGCGTTGAAATCCAGGAAGCGGTTGCCGTCCACATCCTCGACCATGGCGCCCTGCGCATGGCTGGCGACCAGCGGATAGCCGCGGGTGTAGGACGGGGAAACGAAACGCTGGTCGCGCGCGATCACTTCCTGCGCGCGCGGGCCGGGCAGCGCCCCTACCAGGTGTGGCAGATCCTGCCGGACTTCTTCTAGAACCTCGCGCATACGAAAGCCTCCTTACAGCTTAAAATCTCCAGCGCCAACGGAAGACAGAGGAATCGCGCGAGGTTAGTCGGAACCGAACAAACCGGGACGACAGATGGAGGGCCGGCCGGACATCAGCTTATTGTACAACAGAAGTGTAGGGTTTGAGCAATTCTAACTCAGTGTCCGCGGCGGACTTCGGTTTTCGGCGCTTGCGGATCTCCTGGAACTGGCTCAATCGCCTAAGGCTGCGCGATCGGTCACCCTGCAGCCGGATCCCCTAGCGGCTAATTTTTTCGAGCTCATTGGCGCCTTGGAAATCATGCATGAAAGCGCGGCCCACGGCCGTGTCGTGGTCGTCGCCCTCAATGGCGGTGGCGTCCATGCCCCTTTGCATAACATCGGTTTGCATGTAGAAACACTGGCGTATGCGCAGAGAGACGAGCGCCAGGTGCGTGACCAGCCCTTCCTCTATGGGCCCGACGGGATTGAAATCTTCCTTGAATCCATCGTAGAAGCTGAGGAACTCGGCACGATCCTCGTCCGACTGAAGTTGTTTGAGGATACGCTCTAGCCGGGCTGGCTGGTTGTCCTGTTCGGAAGTTTTCATTTGCTGTTATGCGGGCCGCCTGCTGACCAGGGGCACTCCTCCTGATTCGATTGTACGAGGCGTGCGCGCGGAATGGGACCGGGCTGGCTGGCTGCTCGTTGGCAAGCGATTGAAAAGAAAAGGGAACGAATTATTTCAAACTGGCGTGAATGGCGTTATCCTCGGACGTATGGCAGACCGGAATATGAGCGACGTGGGTGGCACCGCCGGCGGGCTCGGCGAATTCCTGATCGGGTTCGTGATGACGTGCGTGGGCGGATATCTGCTGACCAATCAGGTGAGCGTGGTGGGCTCCTACTGGAATTTCTATGGTACAAACACTTTCGGCATCACCCTCGTGCCGATGCTGTTCGGCATCGGTTTGCTGTTCTGGAACGGCCGGAGCGTGATCGGGTGGCTGCTGACGGCTGCTGGCGCGTTGTTCATACTGGCGGGCGTGATTGCCAACATGCATATCTACTTCCAGCCGACAAGCCTGTTCAACACCATCGTGATGCTGGTTCTGCTGGTGGGAGGGCTGGGGCTGATCGCACGCGCACTGCGCCCGCATAAGAGCAATGAGGCTGGAGCATCGTCCTGACGCGTGGGGCAGGCGCTTTCGCCTGCCAACCCCACCCGAGGTGACTTCGTATGCGGGCGGAGATTCTGCAAAACAGGCGTTCCCACGAACGGCCCCGCGAGAGCGCCCATGCCGAAGCCGCCAGAGCCGCTTACCTTACGGCTGTTTAGTGGCTGATCCGCTGCTCTGTACGTTGACCTGCTTGCCATTCGGTCCGGTGATGGTCTTGTCCTTCGTGAACTGACCGTTGCCGCGAGTGCCGGTCGTGTCTACCGTCGCTTGCCTGCCGTTCGGTCCGGTGATGGTCTTATCCTCGGTGAACTGACCGTTGCCGTAAGTGCCGGTTGTATCTACCGTCGCTTGCTTGCCATTCGGTCCGGTGATGGTCTTGTCTTTGGTGAACTGACCGTTGCCGTAAGTGCCGGTCGTATCTACCGTCGCTTGCTTGCCATTCGGTCCGCTGATGGTCTTGTCCTTCGTGAATTGGCCGTTACCGTAAGTGCCGGTCGTATCTACCGTCGCTTGCTTGCCATTCGGTCCGGTGATGGTCTTATCCTTCGTGAATTGACCGTTGCCATAGGTGCCAGTCGTATCCACCGTCGCTTGCTTGCCATTCGGCCCGGTAATGGTCCTATCCTTCGTGTACTGACCGTTGCCGTAAGTGCCGGTCGTATCTACCGTCGCTTGCTTGCCATTGGGTCCGGTGATGGTCTTGTCCTTGGTGAATTGGCCGTTACCGTAAGTGCCAGTCGTGTTGGCGGTAGCCTGTTTGCCGTTAGCCCCGGTGACGGTCTTGTTCCTCGTGAACTGACCATTGCCATAAGACCCATTGACTTGGACATTCCTCTGCCGGCCGTTAGGTCCCGTCTTCGTCGCCTGGCGAGACCACTGGCCACTGCCGTGGCCAAAGCCTCTCATACCGCCGATGCGGGCTGGGGCGACGTCCGCAGTCACAAGAAACGCCAGTAAGGCGATACCTAAGTTTCGTATCCAGTTCAACATTGTGTCTGCTACCCTCCTTTCCTAAAGTGCTCAACCCTGTTCCCCCGAAAAGAGTCGCGCGGCAAGTGTGGCCCCTATCACCGCACGCGGGCGTAGGGTAAACCTGGAGCCGCGGCACAACTGAAAACATGAATGTTCCGCTGACGCTGTGCTGGACAGCACTCTTTCGCGGTGTGTGATTGAGCGTCCCAAACTGGCGGGCGAAACTGGGCCCGATTTAGAGCAGCCGGCGTCCGGCGGAACTGGTATCGTATCCGCCCAGCCCTTCCAATTCCCTCCGAAAGCTGGCGCGATTCAGCGTGTCGAGCAGCGTCTGAACCGGGGGGTGATCCAGATGCTGGCGGCGAATCGCCAGATCGTAGCGCTCGCTCACCAGCGGAATGAAATCGAGCCCGAAGACGCGGGCAGCCGCGCGCGTGGCGATACAGCAATCCGCATCGCCCGAGCGCACCTGCCAGGCTGCCGCGAGATGACCGCCGGCCAAGCTCTGGTATCCACGCACCTTTTGCCCGGCGATTCCCAGGCGGTGGAGATGCGTATCGAGCAGGACCCGGCTGCCCGCGCCGGATTCGCGGTTCACGATGCTGACGTCCGGCCGCACGAAGTCCGCAATCGAGCGAATCGACTTGGGATTGCCGTGGGCCAGCACGATGCCTTCCTCCCAGACCGCCAGCGAGATCACCGCTACAGATCGCCGCGCGAAGATGCGGTGGATGGCGGGCAGGTTGGATTCGCCGGTGGCTTCATCGCGCAGATGCGTACCGGCCACGTGGATGGCGCCTTGCTTCAGCAAGGCCAGCGCTTGTGAACTGTTGCGCTGCGCGACGACCAGCTCTACTCCGGCGCGCAGCATGTGGCGCGCCAGTACCGATATACCAGGATCGCAGCCGGCCACCAGGATCCGCTGGCCGAGGTCGTATTCTCCATGAAAGAGCTGCACGGTGGCTTTGCCGAGCCGGCCGGGGGCCTCCAGCAGAACTGCATCGGCAGTGGGCAGATACCAGGGGACGGGCGAGGGCGCCGAGGCCACCATGCGCCGGTCCACACGGCAAAGTTGGACAGGCTCGCCGGCTCGCGGGCGCTCGGGCTGTGGCAGCAGAGTAACCTCGGCGGTATGGAGAGGAGCCGTGGGTGCGTCGCCGCTCAGGGAGAAAAGGTCTTCCACTCGCACTTCGAGGATGCGCGCCAGGCGCAGGGCGACCGCCGTATTCGGCACATAGCTGCCGGCTTCCATGGCGTAGATGGTCTGGCGGCTGATGCCGGCGCGTTCGGCCAATTCGGCGGCGGAAAACCCGCGCTGCTGCCGGTGCGGGGCCAGGGTGTTGGCAATTCCAGACGGAGTTTTGATGTTCCGATTGTCTTTCATCGAAGACGCCGGTCTCTTTGAAGTTACAACAGGCAGAGGCAGGCTGCCAAGTCGGGCGGGGCCGAGGGCGGACAGTGTTGCCGGGCGATTTTGGTGAGAGCGGCGCAGCGATCCCGGTACTTGACTTGATGAGATGCATCGCCCGGCAATTAGCCCCAAGGCCAGGCCTGTACGCTAACCAAAGTAATAGCGACTGACGTAGGCTTGTCAGCATCTTGTTTCTTCTGGTATTTGGTTATTTACGATGGCTTACCCTGATACACGAGCATTATCGAAGGCAGCTTGTTTGCTGTCATTGCTGGTCGCCGCCGTCCGGCCGCTGGCCTCCCAGAACCTGACCGAGCAGCAATATATCACTTCGGTAAACACCGCGATCAACAACCTGGTAGGCACGTTGGGAACCCCTACGCAACCCATCGTGTTCGGGGGCAACCTGACCGGCGCTTATGGCACGCGCCTCGCGAATATCGACTTGAATGTGGTGCTCGCCTGGGTGGACGGGCTGAAAGCCGCCGGTGTCCAACGCATCGAGTTCAATCCTTCGATCGCTACCATGTCTCATCCGGACAATGTATCCAAGTACGACGCCATCGTCTGGCATATCCGGGAGCTGGGCCTGCAGTTGGCGATCAATCCGGAATACGAGACCGCCGAACCTCCGATCGCCAGTTTTGAGGATTACCAGACGCAGGCGCTGGCGGAGTACCAAACACTGGCTTCCCGCTATCAGCCGGATAACTTCGTGATCGTCCACGAGCCCGACACCATGTCGGCGCGCCTGGGCGTCACCACGACCGTCGCGGACTGGCAGAATTTCATTCTGGCGGCCGCTCCTATCATCAAGGCTGCCTCGCCGCACACACGCGTGGGAGCAGGTTGCGACTATAACCCGCAGCTCACCACTTACCAAAGCGAAGACAACTATTTCCAGGCTTTCGTCACGATGCCGGTGTTGGATTTCATGACGATGGACATTTATAGCTCGGCGTTCGACAAGTTTACCGAGTGGGCCCAACTGGCGCAGGCCAATGGCAAGGGGGTGTATATCGAGGAAGTCTGGGCGCCGTTCGACTTACCGAATCCACTGCCGCCCTATAACGGCGAAACTCTGGCTGATATTTCGGTGATCGGACCGGTGGACTCCGATTTCGCGGCGATGGACGCGAACTGGCTGCATGGCATGGCGCTGTTCGCCTCCGCCAACCATATGGAATCGATTACTCCATTCACCACCGAAGCCTTCTTCTATTACGGCACGGCCAGCGACGCCACGCCCGACAACAGCACCTACCAGGCAGCGGACGAACAGGCCATCCAGCAAGGGCAGCTCACGACTACAGGCCAATCCTATCTGGCGGACAGCCAGCAGATGGCGGTCAAGCGGACCATTAGCCTCTCCAGCGCCAGCTTCGCGACGCTTCCATCGGTGTTCAATCCTAACTGTGGAACCGCCACGAATCCGTGCAATGCGCAGGCGATCGTGGCTCCGGATTCGCTGGCGAGCGTCTTTGGCACCGATCTGGGGACAACCGCTATCGTGGACGGGACGTTCCCCACCAAGCTGGGAGGCACGACCATGACATTGCTCGATGGAACAAACACCTCCTACCCGGTGCAGATGTACTACGTTTCGCCCACGCAAGTAAACTACTATGTGCCTTCGGTGGCGCAGCCTGGTCCCGCGACCATCACTGTTACCAGCGGGGACGGCACGCAGTCGACCGGCAGCGTACTCGTGGCGCCGGTAGCGCCCGGCCTGTTTACCGCCAATTCCAGCGGCGCCGGACCCGCCGCTGCGCTGGCGATCTGCGCGGGTGTCTGCGCGGGCTGGCCCAACCGGCAAACCGATGGACAGTACTACCAATACACCTCCACGTGTTCTGCCGCGGGTTGTGTGGCGGCGCCCATCAGCCTGGCGGCGACCGACACGGTGGTAGTGGAACTCTTCGGTACGGGCGTCCGGCACATGTCGTCGGCATCCGCTCTCACCGTCGAGATCAATGGTCAAGCAGTACCGTTCCAGTACGCCGGAGCGCAGGGCGACACGGGACTGGATCAGATCAACGTGCAACTACCCCACAGCTTGGCGGGCAGCGGGCAGGTCAGTCTGGTCTTGAACTTGCAAGATACCGTCGACAACGTCCTTACAGTGTCGAACGCAGTCACTCTAAACATCCAATAAGCGCGGGTCGGGGACCCGCCCACACCATCTACGGACCGGGCTGCGCCCCGCCCACGTTGATCTCCTGCCGAGTGTGCCGGCTGAGATACCAGCAGGGCGAGTCGCCGAAATGCGGGAACAGGGAGTTCACGCAAGTCTGCGAAGCGGGCGGATTAAACATGTAGTCCGTCTTGCGATCCTTCATAGGGACGGCGTAATAGGTGGTTACCTGAAGGGTTGCGAACTGCTCACGGTGGTTCGGAAACCTGTAGCGAAGCGAGAGATAATCGCCAAGGTACACCAGCCAGCCAAACACAACTACGATCAACACCGCGATGGGCAGGTTCCGTCTCATGCGAGTTCGCGCCGGCCGGGCTAGGCGCTCAGATTTTCAGGAAGAGCTTCCGCCGGTACATCCAGAACAGAATGAGCCAGTAACTCAACAGCACCGCCGTGCCTAGCAGGAGCGGCTCCAGGCCGGGCCCCAGAATCTTGAACGCATTCGGGCCCAGGTGAATCCGGAACGAACTGAACATGAAACGCTCGCATAAGTGGGCGATCATGTAAGCCGCGATGGAATTTACACCGATCACGACCAGCGGAAAGGCCCACTTGCGGTAACCTTTCACGTCGATCACCCAACTAAAGGCTGCCGTCAGCAGGAAGCAGGCGCCGCCGCTGAACAGCGTCCAACTCGGCGTCCAGATGCGCTTCACCACCGGGCAGATGCCGGTGAAATGCAGGAACAGGCCCGAGGCAATGCCGATCGCGCCGGCAATCAGCAGGCGCTTCATGGGAATCGCCGGCGCACTGGCGCGCAGCCAGCGGCCCGCTACCAGGCCCAGAATCATGGTGCCCAGCGTCGGAATGAAGCTGAGCGTCAGATATCCGCCCGAATTGAAAACGAACGGCTGCGACCGCGGAAACAGGTTCAGAAACCACTGATCGAAGGCGTTACCCAAGTTGGCGTTCTTGTTCCAATGCGCGGCGAATTCCGTATAGTGGTGCGCCCAGTTGGCCGGGACTCCCACGCTCTGCCAGTCGAAGCCCGGGCCGGCCACGGGGTAGAGCGCCCAGGCCAACCAATAGCCGCCGAGGACCACGCCCAGCGCAATCCACGCCCAGCGGGGCGGGCGGAAACCCAGCAGGAACAAGATTGGATATCCCAGGCCGATCTGTGTAAGGGTGTCTTCGAAGGTGAAGTAGGTACGCGTGCTGTACATGGACCGCAAGAAGATTCCGAGCGCGATCAGCAGAAACGAACGCCAGATGGCGTGTCCCCACATCTTGCCGAACGTGCCGCCTTTGGCCAGGCGGCTGGCGATGGAGTAAGGCAGCGCCACACCGACCAGGAAGGAGAACGACGGCTGAATCAAATCGTGCAGGGAGCAGCCGGCCCAGTCCACGTGCGTCTGGTTATAGCCCAGAAAGGCCCAGAACCAGTTGCCCGGAAAGGCCTGCGAGACACGCGCCAGTTCGAGCACTTCAGCCATCATCAGCAGCATCACCCAGCCGCGATAGGCGTCCACGGCGATATTGCGGGCGAGCGGCTGCGGGCTGCGGATGGATTCCTGCGCCCGCGGCGGGGATAGGGTGGCTTGCAAGCGTCACCTCCGAACGGGATTCAGACTAGACCATAGCACAGGACGAGTCATGCTCGCCAAGGGCGAATGACTCGCCGGGGTCGGGAGTCAGGGGTCGGGGGTCAGGGCTGTGTTTTGTGCTTGCGGATCGGTACCGGCTTGCGAAATCGACACGCCGCGTCCCAATTGCGGACAGTTGCACTGAGTTCTGCCCCGTGAAATAAGCGGTACGAGTGGTCCGGCAGTTGCACTCGCGCATCCGATGCACACCCTTTGGAGAGACCTTCGTTATGCTTGCCGCGTTCTGGCGAGATCTCCCGGATTCACGGCCGTGGTGGTGCTTTCGCTGGCTCTGGGCATAGGGGCCAACACCGCGATTTTTGCGATCGTGAACGCCTACCTGCTGCGCCCAATGCCGGTCGACGCTCCGGACCGCCTGGTGGCCATCTATTTCACTTCGCCGCACTGGAGTGGCATCGGCTCGTTCTCCTATCCCCAGTTGTTGGATTACCGGAAGCAGGAAACCGGCCTCTCTGACCTGATGGGCCACACAGGCATTCCGCTCAGCATGACGGAGGGCGAAAAGCCGGAGCTGATCTGGGGCGAGATCGTCACCGGCAATTACTTCTCGGGTTTGGGCGTGCATACGGTAGTGGGGCGCGGCTTTTTGCCGGACGAGGTGCGCGAGCCCGGCAAGAGCCCCGTCTGCGTGCTCAACTACAACTTCTGGCAGCGGCGCTTCCAGGGCGATCCGAACGTGACGGGCCGCACCATCAAGATCAACGGCCACCAGTTCACGATCGTGGGAGTTGCCCCGCGCGGTTTCATCGGCACGATGCTGTTCAATTTCATACCCGACGTGTGGGTGCCGGTGACCATGCAGCCGACTATCGCGCCCAACGACGGTAACTACATGGAGGGGCGCGATAATCGCTGGATCAGCCTGCGCGGCCGGTTGAAGCCCGGCGTGACGCGGGCGCAGGCCGAGGCCGCCATGAACGTGGTCGCGCGACAGCTCGCGCGCGAGTACCCGCAAACCGACGCCGATCTACAAGTTCATCTGATGCCCGGCGGAACACGCAGCCAACCCTGGCTGACCGCCGTTGGCCTGATCCCAGCCACCACGGCCCTGATGGTGGGAGTGGTCTTGCTGGTGCTGCTGATTGCTTCGGCCAATGTCGCGAACCTTCTGCTGGCGCGATCGGCCGGCCGCGCTCGAGAAATGGCGATTCGCATCGCGGTGGGCGCCAGCCGCGCGCGGCTCGTGCGCCAAATGCTCACGGAAAGCCTGGTGCTTTCGCTGGTAGGCGGCGCGGTGGGGATTTTGCTGGCGGTGTTGTTCGGCGAGATGCTCAAAGGGTTTTATCCGACGCTCGATTTTCAAACCGCCGACCTGGACTACGAGACGCGTTTCGATTTCCGGATTCTTCCGTTCACCTTCCTGCTGTCGATGGTCACGGCGGTGCTCTTCGGGCTGCTCCCGGCGTTGCGCGCTTCCAAAGCAGACCAGGCGACCGCCATGAAGAGTGGACGCATGGGCTCCGGCAATCTGCTGGTGATGGCGCAGGTGGCGCTCTCCTGCGTGCTGATCATCGGCGGCGGATTATTCCTGCGCAGCATGCAGTTCGCGGGCGGTGTCGATCCGGGCTTCGACCGTACCGGCATTGTCATGTTCTCGGTCGATCTAGACGTGCAAGGCTACGATCCCGCGCGCGGCCGGCTGTTTCAGCGAAGCCTGCTGGAGCGCCTGCGCACGGTCCCCGGCGTGGAATCGGCGAGCATCGCGTACCCGTTGCCCCTCGATACTGAAGACTCCAACTCCGCAGTGAGGCCGGAAGGCTACGTTCCCCGATCGGACAGCGAAGACAACAGCGCCGGCTTCACGCGCGTCGGCCCGCGGTACTTCGACACCATGGGCACGCGTGTGGTGGCGGGCCGCGCGATCGACGATCGGGACGCCGAAGGCAAGCCACTGGTAGCGGTGATTAATGAAACTCTGGCCCGGCGCTACTGGCAGACGCCGGAGCGAGCCATCGGCCGCAAGTTCGCAACGCGCCGGGACGGGCCGCCCATCGAAGTGATCGGGGTGGCGCGCAACGGCAAGTACATGACGTTCGGGGAAGGGGCCACGCCATACTATTTCGTTCCGCTGGCGCAGGACTACAACGGCCGCACCAGGGTGCTGACGCGTTCCCGCGAAACCCCCGGCATGCTGATGGCCAGCTTGCGCCAGCAGGTGCGGGCGCTCGATCCCGCACTGCCCATCTTCGGCGTCCGGAGTATGCCGGAGTTCCTGAACCGTACGGTATCCATCTACCAGATGGGGGCTTCGCTGGTGGGAACGTTCGCGTGCACGGCGCTACTGCTGGCCGTGATCGGCATTTACGGGGTGTTGCATTTCACGGTGGCGCGGCGTACACGCGAGATCGGCATCCGCATGGCGCTCGGCGCACAACGGGCGCAGGTAGCACTCCTGGTTTTGCAGCGCTCGCTGCTTTTTGTGGGCCTGGGAGTCTGTGTGGGCGCAAGCTTGGCGCTTGGGGCCGCGCGCTTCACCGGCGCACTGCTGGCCGGGGTCGGCGGCGCAGATCCGCTTACGTTTTGCGCTGTGCTGTTGTTATTCGGTTTGGTGGCGTCTATCGCCAGCGCGGTGCCAGCCCGCCGCGCCATGCGCGTGGACCCTATGCAAGCCCTACGGTGGGAATAGGGTGGGGCAGGCGCCCTCGCCTGCCAACCTCACAGCCACCACCCCCGTTAGCGTCTGCAGTCGGCCGCGAACTGAAGCTGTTTGATGGCTTCGTCGACTTGCCGTATGGCGTCGGCTTTGTGACCGCAATAGTCGTGCGCCGCACCTTCAAGTTCCCGGCGAGTTTCACGCAACTCACGAATCGCCTCGCGAATGTGCCGGCCCTCCGGCGGCGTGGTCTGCGCGAGCTTCGGCACAGAGATCACACCTATCGTCATGAGCGCCGCCCAGGGCAGTATCGTCAGTAGTCTTTTCATATCGAGTTGAAAACCTCCTCGACGCATTTTACCCAAAAACGAGGAGATTGGGGATATACTACGCAAGAAATGTCTCGCATACACACCGTGCGGGGCCCCCGCAATACCGCCCAACTGGGGGTCACCCTGATGCACGAACACGTGTTCGTGCTCTCCACCGAGATTCTGCAGAACTACCCGGATATCTGGGGCGACGAAGAGCAGCGCGTCGCCGATGCCGTGGCGCGTCTCAATGAGCTTTACGAACTGGGCGTCCGCACCATTGTGGACTTGACCGTCATCGGCCTGGGCCGCTACATCCCGCGCATACAACGCGTGGCCGCGCAAACGCCGCTCCAGATCGTGGTGGCCACCGGGGTCTATACCTATCGCGATCTGCCGTTTCATTTTCACTTCCAGGGTCCCGGCACGATTCTGAATGGTCCCGAGCCCATGGTCGAGATGTTCGTACGGGACATCGAAGAGGGCATCGCCGGCACGGGTGTGAAGGCGGCGGTTCTCAAGTGCGCCACGGACCAGCCCGGCGTGACTTCCGGAGTCGAGCGCGTGCTGCGGGCCGTAGCGCAGGCGCATCGCCGCACGGGCGTGCCTATTTCGACCCACACGCACGCGGACACGCGCCGCGGCCTCGAGCAGCAGAAGATCTTCGAAGAAGAGGGTGTGGACCTCACGCGCGTGGTTATCGGCCATTCCGGCGATACCACGGACATCGCGTACCTGGAAGAGCTGATTGCGAGCGGCTCCTACATCGGCATGGACCGTTTTGGTATCGATATGCTGCTGCCATTCGAGGACCGCGTCAATACGGTAGCGCGGATGTGCGAGCGCGGCCATGCCGGCAAGATGGTGCTGTCGCACGATGCCGCCTGCTTCAACGACTGGATTCCAGGGAGGGCCGCGCCCATGCTTCCCAACTGGCACTACCGGCACATCCACAAGGACGTGCTGCCGGCGCTGCGCGCGCGCGGCGTGACGGACGAGCAGATTCATACCATGCTGGTGGAAAATCCGCGGCGCATATTCGAGAGGCAGGGTGCGTATGCCTCGTCCTGAGCCATTCGACAACAGTGCGATCACGCGCGGCGGTGACGGCATCGCGCGCTACGATGGGCGCCCGGCCTCGCTGATCGAGATGCTCAGAACCACGGTGGAGGCGACCCCGCAAGCCGAAGCCATCGTGGAACTCGGCGGCGAGCGGGTGACCTATCGCGAGTTCTGGAACCGCGCGGCGCGCGTGGCGGGCGGCCTGAAGCGGCAGGGCATCGGCGCCGGCGACCGCGTGGCCATACGCCTGGGCAACGGCCTGGCCTGGTGCGTCGCGTTCTTCGGCGCGCAGATGGCCGGCGCGATCGTGGTGCCGGTAAACATGCGCTTCAGCGAGCCGGAAGCGGCGTACGTGATCTCCGACTCGGGGGCCTCCTTCACTTTTCTTCCGGGCCACCCGCTGCCGGATGGGCGGCCCTTTGTTACGGACCGCTGGACGCAGCAGGACGTCGCCGCCATCTTCTATACCAGCGGTACGACCGGCTTCCCCAAGGGCGCCATGACCACGCACGAAGGCTTCCTCTCCAACATAGAGACCTGCCACCGGATTATGTCGCTTCCCACCGATGGCAGCGTTCGCAACCTGGTCTCGGTGCCGCTGTTCCATGTGACCGGCTGCAACAGCCAGTTCCTGCCCACGTGTGAAAGGCGTGGAACCACGGTGATCATGCCGGCCTTCGAGGTGCAGGCGTTTCTGTCGGCGATCGGCACAGAGCGCATCAACCTGCTGGTGTCGGTACCCGCGATTTACTGGCTGGCTTTGCATCAGCCCAACTTCGGCGGCGTGGACACGCGCGCCATACGGTGGCTGACCTATGGAGGCGCGCCCATCGCGCCGGCTCTAGTCGGGCGCATCATGGAAGCCTTCCCGGAAGCGCGCGTGGGCAATGGATTCGGCCTCACCGAGACTACCTCGGTGGCCACGTTTCTGCCGCACGAATACGCGCACAGCCGGCCCGATTCGGTGGGATTCGCCGCGCCCGTGGTTGACCTGAAACTGTTCGAGATGGACGCCGAAACCGGCGCAGGAGAACTGCTGGTGCGCGGTCCCAACGTGGTGAAGGGCTATTGGAACAAGCCCGAAGCTACGGCGCAAACTTTCGTGGATGGCTGGCTGCACACCGGCGATCTGGCGCGCATCGATGCGGACGGCTTTGTGCAAATCGTCGACCGCAAGAAAGACATGATCAACCGCGGCGGCGAAAACGTCTATTGCGTGGAAGTGGAAAGCGCGCTGGCCGCGCACCCGGCCGTGTTCGAAGTGGCGGTGGTGGGGGTGCCCGACGAGATGATGGGCGAAAAGGTGGGCGCGGTCATCGTGGTCGGCCCCGGCGCCAAAACGGATGCGGGCGACATACTGGCATTCGCGCGCGAGCGGCTGGCCGACTTCAAAGTCCCCGAGTATCTGGTGATGCGGCAGGAACCGCTCGCCCGCAATCCCGGTGGGAAAGTGCTGAAGGCGCATTTGCGGAGGAATGTGGATTGGGGGAAGCCGGTGGGGTAGGCTGGCGGGGGATTGGTATGAACTTCGAAGCGGCTCATAACCGGGAGGTTCAAGGGTCGTCGCAGCCCGCTACGAAGCGTATACCAACAAGACTGGACAACGCAGTCCCGACGAGGTTTCAGAGTTGGTAGAATCCACGGGGGTAGTATGCGCGCCTCAATGGTTGTAGTCACGATCACCTTTGGAATGGCCCAGGCCGCCTCGCCGACCATAAAGACCCTTTACAGTTTCATGGGTTCGGCCGGCAACGACGGAGCGTCACCGGCAGCGCCACTAGCAATCGGCAACCGCGGGGTGCTCTACGGCACTACGGTAAACGGCGGAGCTCTGGACCTGGGAACAGTATTCGCGCTAACGCCACCGACCTCGCCAGGCGCCCCTTGGACAGAATCCGTGCTTCTCTCGTTCGCAGGATTCAATTTCGGGGCGGAACCCCGCGCTGGGCTGCTCATAGGTCCGTACCGTGCATTGTATGGCACCGTGTACGGCGGCGACCACAGCGCGGTGTTCTCATTGGAGCCGCCCGCCTCGCCTAGTGGTGCGTGGATCGAAACCATGTTGCTCAACTTCTCCGGCGGTGATGGCGGCGGAGGCCCAATGGGCGGCCTTGTTAGCAAGGACGGTGTCCTGTACGGTACAACGAGTTACGGCAGTAATACTAGAACGGCCTTCTCGTTGACGCCGCCCCCTGCCCCAGGGGGAGTCTGGAGCGAGACTGTGCTCCAGGGCTTGGGCAGCCCATACGCAGGGTTGGTGATGGACCCCAGGGGCGCGCTCTACGGCACGACCAACGGCGACGAAGGCACGCCATTTGGCACCGTTTTCTCACTAACCCCTCCTGCCGTGCCGGGAGGGCCTTGGCGGTACGCCGGCCTTTACACATTTTCCGGGCTGGCAGATGGGGGCACTCCCTCGCTAGGACCTCTCGTAGTCGGTAGTGGTGGGGTGCTTTATGGGACTACCGTAGCTTATGGCCAATATCAGAGCGGCACTATTTTCTCGCTAACACCGCCGGCTTCACAAGGCGGCGCCTGGACCGAGGCCGTCCTCTACTCTTTCAACTTTGTCTCCGGCACCCAGCCAACCGGTGGCTTGCTGCTGGACGAGAAGTCAGGCGTTCTCTATGGCACCACAAGTGAAGACGGCGGCGAGGAAGGCCAAGGCACAGTATTCGAGTTGGCACCACCAAAGGTGCCAGGCGGAGGCTGGCAATACAGGGTGCTCTATCGCTTTACGGGCGGAGCAAATGGAGCAAACCCCGGCGCCGGTTTGGTGACGTCTGGGGGTGGCATACTGTACGGCACAACGCAGAGTGGCGGAGCTTTCGGATACGGTACCGTGTTCGCAATGACGCTCTGACCCCTGCTAGGCGGCGGAGGGGAGCCGCTGGCCCGCAATCCCGGCGGGAAAGTGCTGAAGGCACACTTGCGGAGGAATGTGGATTGGGGCAAGCCAGTGGGGTAGCTTCGCACGCCCGAAGACCTGCTCAATTGGTATACACTGGTTCGCATGCCGCCACTGCGCCAGCTCCTTCAAATAGACGAGGATGGAACTCTGTGGCGAATATCGCAAACGAACCCGCCAATATTGGAAAAGCCGTAACGATTAAGGGTGAGGTTTTCAGCAACGAAGACCTTTACGTCGATGGCGCTCTGGAAGGCAGAATCGAGCTGCCTGCGCACAAACTCACGGTAGGCCCTCACGGGACCATCAAAACCGGCGTAATCCGGGCCGCTACCGTCGTGATTCTGGGGGCCGTCCAGGGCGATGTCAATGCCCAGGACAAGGTCGAGATCCGCAAAGACGCCACGCTCATCGGCAATATTAAGACTGCGCGCATCGTAATCGAGGAAGGCGCTTACTTTAAAGGCGGCGTGGATATCAAAGGCGGCTCGGATACCGCCAGCAAGGTTTCGCCTTGATTTTCAGGCTGGGCCCCAGGCCTCTGCGAGCCTTTTGCCCGGACAGCGGGCCAAACTGTGGGAGGAACCCAACTACGGGTGCGCGACCTGACACAGTTGCCGCTCGACAGGGTGATTCGAACCTCCAGTAGGCTGCCCTGCCGGCCACACCACCCCTGCCTCGCTAGGCTGATAACTAACTCGCCAGTAGTGATATAGCGCGAAAATAGTGGCCGCTGGCAAGCGGATTTCTCAGATTTTTCCTAAATGGTCAGCTAAATGCCTAATATCCAGCCATGATGTCCGAACAAGCCAATTTCACTCTCCTAACCGCAAGGCCGGGAGATTGTATGAAACGGATCTATTTATATAGCGATCAACCCATCCTTGCCAAGGGATTGGAAGCGGTTCTGAAGGCGACCGGCCTGTTCCAATTGGCAGCATCGTTTTCCGCGTTGCCGGAGTTGCTGGAGCGGCTGGAAGAAGACACGCCGGATATCCTGGTGCTAGATATGACGCCTGAATTGACCTTCGGCGCGCTCAGCGACATCAAACGCGTGATGCGGGAATCGAAGCTGGTTCTGTGGGTGAACTCCATCTCCACCGAACTGGCCTTCCAGGCCATGGGCTTGGGTGTGCGCGGCATCCTGCGCAAGAGTCTGCCCGCGGAGATGCAGGTAAAATGCCTGCAGAAGGTGGACGATGGGGATCTCTGGTTCGAGAAAGCGCTCACCGACAGTTTCCTGTCTGCCCAGCGTGTGACGCTGAGCCGGCGGGAAGGGCAGCTCATCACCCTGTTGTCGCATGGTCTGAAGAACAAAGAAATCGCCTTCGAGCTGCATATCACCGAGGGCACGGTTAAGGTCTATCTCTCCCGGCTGTTCGAGAAAGTGGGAGTGAAAGACCGCTTTGAGCTGGCGTTGTTTGCCTTGAAGAACCTGACGGCGGGACAGGGCGAAGCGTCCAGCCGCCCAAACGGTGCACCCATTCCAAACCTGCGGTCACTGGTGCTGCACCGAAAATCGGATCCCGCCCCTGTCAGACAGGCGTGGTGGCCCACCGGCACGCCTTCCGTTTTGCGGCCGATAGCCTGATGTCTGTGCCTCTTCGGGACGGGGGGACAGCTATCCCGCCCCGGAGAGATTCCTGAGGGTGCGTTGTTGAAGTACCGTCACGCCGTCGTTTCGCTGTGGACCGATCACGAGCGGAGGCGCGTTTACCTCTGGATGGCCGGGAGAGCGGTCGCCGGGATGGAGAAGCTAAGGCTCCGGGGCGACGCGGAGCCGCCCTGGACCTTGCGCTCCCGATAGCGGCGCCACCAGACCAGAGTTCAGCGTTACTAATCGCTCCCATCCACGGCATCTCCAGGCTCGGGAGTCTATCTACAAGACGCTGCTTGTCGGGAAGCGGCCGTTAACCAACCAGGGCGATGGGATCCGCTGCGTAGTTCAAATAGGAGGAAGGCGCGGTTTCGAAAACTGGCATTGGTCTACCCAAGAGAAATCCTTGAACCTGGTCGCATCCAAATTCTCGCAGGGCTGCCAGTTGTGCTTGGGTTTCGATCCCTTCTGCCGTGACCTTGAGCCCTAAGGCGTGAGCCATTCTGACGATGGCTTGCACCAGCCGCGCGGGACTGGTGCCACTCGACATTTCCCGTACGAATGACTGGTCGATCTTGACATAGTCAACCGGCAGTTGCTGCAAGTAGCTGAGGGCGGAATAGCCGGTCCCGAAATCGTCAATCGCGATGCTGACGCCAAGCGCGCGTAAATCCGCCATTTGGCGGCACGAGAGCTCCATATTCCGCATTACCGCACTTTCCGTCACCTCAAGTTCGAGCCGGGAAGGTTGCAGACCGGTTTCGGCGAGCACAGAAGACACGAGTTGGACGAGGTCGCTGCGTGCGAATTGGACAGCGGAGACATTCACCGACACCTTGCACCCAGCGCCGCTGGACGCCTGCCATCCACGCGCATCGCGGCAGGCCTGTTTCATCACCCAGTTGCCGATCGGGACAATCAAGCCAGTTTCCTCGGCGATGCCAACGAACTGGCTGGGAGGCAGCAAGCCCAGTCGAGGGTGCCGCCACCGGAGCAACGCCTCCATGCTTGCCAGACGCCCGGTGGCTGTGTTGTATATGGGCTGATAGAAGACCTCGAGTTCATTCCGGTCGAGCGCTCGATGCAAGCAATTCTCAAGTTCAAGGCGATTCCCCACTGGCGCTGCTTCCGGAATGGAACCGTGCCACTGGTTCTTCCCGCTGTTCTTTGCGCGGTACATGGCGGCATCCCCGTTCTTCAATAACGTGGCGGCATCCGTCGCATCTTGTGGATACAAGGCGATACCGATGCTGCAGGTTACAAAAATCTCGGTACCCGGTATGTCAAAGGGCTTCTGCAAGGTGGCCAGCAGTTGCTCCGCGACCATGTGGGCGTCCTCGACATCATGCAGATCCGTCAGAATCAACGTGAATTCGTCGCCGCCCACGCGTGATAGCGTATCCGTCTGTCGAACGCAGCTGCCGAGTCTCTCCACCACGGCCTTCAGCAGGGCGTCTCCTATGGCATGCCCGAAGCAATCGTTGATGAGCTTAAAGCGGTCGAGGTCGATTTGAAGCACGGCGCAACTCGTGCCGTCACGGCGCGCCCGAGCCACGCACTGCGTTAACCGATCATCCAGGAGGAAGCGGTTCGGAAGACCCGTCAGCATATCGTGATGAGCCTGAAAAAACAGCCGGTCATGGAGCCGCCGTTGCTCGATTGCAACTGCGGCCAGTTGCACAGTCATATCGATCAACTTTTGATCGTTGGCGGTTGGGTCATTCCGGTCTTGACGGCAGAGGGCGACAACGCCTAAGACGTCTCCGGAGGCGCTCAGGATCGGCGCCGCCCAGCACGCTTGATATCCGGCCTGAAGCGATGCCTCGCGGAACGCGATCCAGAAAGCATCTGTTTCCCGGTCACTGATAACCCTTCTCCATGGAGAGGCCACGCGATCTCCCGCGTTCTCTTCGTTCAGTTGCGCCTCCATACCGTTTGTTGCCTGCACGATTGTCCCTGGCAGATTAGAGGCTAGATGGTAGAGCCTCCCGTTTTCCGATAGCACGACTGACATCCCAAGCCCCGCTGCCTGGTTCTCCACCACGCTTATCAGCTTGCGCATGATCTGGTCGATCGGGAGGCGCTGGACGATCGACTCGACAATGTCGCGCCGGCCCCGATCGAGCTGCTTGGCCCTCTCGCGCTCGGTGATATCGTGGGCGATGACGGAAGCACCCACGATCTCCCCTCGCCCGTTCTCGATCGGAGAGGCGGTGAGCGAAACGTAGATTCGAGTGCCGTCTTTTCTGACGCGTACGGTCTCGAAACGAGAAACGAGTTCGCCTCCCTTGATCTTGTCCAGGATCAGCGGAACTTCGTCGGCGTTATCCTGCGGCGCCAGAATCGAGATTGGTCTGCCGAGCACCTCATCGCCACGATAGCCATAAAGTGCCTCGGCCCCTTTGTTCCAACTGACGATCATCCCATCCAACGTCTTGCCGATGATGGCGTCGTCAGAGGACTCCACAATGGATGCCAGCAGGTCCCTGGCCCGTTCAGCATGCTTGCTGGCGGTAATGTCGCGGATGATGGCCGAAGCAGCCGCCACTTGTCCCTGGGAATCCTTGATAGGGCAAGCGCACAAGGAAATGTCGATTCTTTTGCCGTTTTTCGTCAGGCCCACGCCCTCGAACCTGGCGCTCCGGCCATACGCGAGAGCTTGCGCCACCTGGCGCGCATTGTCCGTTCGCTCCGGCGCGACGAGCGTGGACACCGGCTTGCCAACCACCTCGCCGGCAGAGTATCCGAAAATCGCTTCCGCACCTCGATTCCAGCTCACAATGGTTCCTTCCAATGTGTGGCCGACAATGGCGTCCTCGGAGGAGTCCACGATGGATGCCAGAAATCGTCGAGCTTCCTCGGCTGCCCGGCGTTCAGTTACGTCCTGCTTGATCGCGATGTAATTGGTGATTTTCCCCCGGGTATCTCGAACGGGTGTGATGGTCATCTCCTCAAGATAATGGCTACCGTCCTTGCGGCGGTTCATCAATTCGCCGTGCCACACCTCGCCGGCCGCAATCGTCTGCCACAGGTCCTTGTAATATACGGAGTTTTGATCTCCGGATTTGAGAAGCCGGGTATTCTGGCCGATAGCCTCTTCGGCGCGGTAACCAGTCATCGCAACGAAAGCGGGGTTTACGTATTGGATGTTCGCATGGACATCGGTAATCACGATGGCTTCCGCTGCCTGTTCGATGGCGCGTGACAAGCCGGTCTTTTCCACTTGCGCTCGCCGCATCTCCTCGAAGTCCGACAGCCGGGTGCGGAGCACACAATAGGCTGCGACGGTCGACGCCACGCCCACGAGAGCGACTGTTGCGCTATGAGACCTCCACGGTGTTATGTTCGGAAACAAGAGGTGCTTCGCGACTTCATAGGCCATACAGACGCCAGTCGCCAGCACGAAGGTCTTAACCAGCGTGAGGGTGGAGTTGTTTCCGGCCGGAGATAGCTCTGGGTTTCGGCTCTTTTCACGCCGCGCAAAAAACACCGCGTTCCCGTAAACCCAACGCCCGGCCAGCCGCCGCCACAACCGAGCCAGCCTGGAACTTTCACGCATGCTACTCATGGTAAACACGACGGCCGATTTATTGCTATTCCTTTGCAGTTCCTTGTTTGCGTCACGAAGCACGGACTACGTGGGAGGTGCGACGCCGCCTTGTGTGGGACTCAACGCCGTGCTTGCACAGGTTATAGGAAAATCATATGCGCGGGCTGGAGATATGTCATGTCCACTAAGGATAGCGTAAGGTCCCTTGCAGTCCCGGCAATGGAAGGAGCCCGGCCGGGTCTTTTGCGATCCAGCCCGCAGCCGGCTCCGCACCCCAACCGGGCGGCAGAACGCTGCGCGATTCTATTTCACTGATAGGCCGAGGCTTTCGCTGAGCTTCCGAAGGTATTCGAGCTTGCGCCGCCGGCTGTCGCCCCGGAGCTCTGCGAAAAGCGTAATACCCCACGCGCCTAAGATAACGGTGATGATTATAGGTTGCACAATCTAAGTATTTCAGACCCTATACCATTCAAACAATCAATCAAAGGTACCGATTTCAGAAGTGACGTTTGTTAATTGGCTGCAATTTCTTATTCTGCCTATTTGTCTTCCGCGGAGCTCCGCGAGCCGCCAAACGCATCCGCCGTTGGAAACCGAATCTGCGTCAGTGGCCCCGGATCCGACGCTAAATCGTGCGGGCGCCTGGAGCAATTCCTGGGGATGACGTGCGCGAACTGGAACACCCTGTCCTTAGCCGGCAGCCCGCGAGTGGCGGAGTCACCAGGTGCGGAGAAGCAACCAGGGCCGCCGGTCGAATGCGGAAACTGCTCCGGGCTTTCCATATCGGGCAGCCGCGGGTCGAGCAGCCTCTTGGTACCCACATTGCCCATGGCGGAAAGCATGTTCTCCTTCAAATGCGGCGCGTTGGGAGCAGCCGCAGTGTATTGGAGCGTGCGCGGCCGCCCTTCGGCGAGTGATGATTTGAACAAACGGCCGCGCCCGGTTCGAAGCGGCGAAGACGTTAGGACCATGTTGGAGATCGACGTGCAGCGATCCCAAATATGAGAACTGTCGCTGGCGTTTTCCGGTTGTATCAGGCGGCGCGAGACGCCGCAGTCGCGTTGAGACGCGGGGGATTCTCGGAGAATCAGGTCAACCTGCTGTCTCCGGGTTCCTCGGAAGAGGAGGTCCATACGGTTCCGACGTCGGATACCGAACAGCCGGGCGTCGGCGGCGCGATTGGAGGCATGCTGGGCGGCGCGCTGGGCGTGGCTGGGGGGCTCGAATTGGGAATGGCCGCGACCGTGCTCATTCCCGGCGTTGGACCGATATTGGCGTTTGGCCTCGCCGGAGCGGCTTTGCTGGGAGCGTTTGGTGCAGTAGGCGGCGCCGCCTTAGGCAACGCGGCCGACGACAAGAACAACGAGGGCGTCCCTTCGGATGAAGTCTTCTTCTACGAAGACGCGTTGCGGCAGGGGCGGTCGGTCGTCCTGGTACTTGCCGGGGATCGTTCGGAAGAACAGCGTGCGCACAAGTTGCTAGCGGACGCCGGGGCCGAGAGCCTGGATGCGGCGCGTAAGGATTGGTGGCTTGGGTTGCGCGACGCCGAACAAGAACACTATCAGGCCTTGGGCCACAACTTCGAGTTGGACCAGGAAGCATATCGCACCGGCTTTGAGTCTGCCCTGCGTCGCGAATGCCGCGGCAGGTCGATCGACGAAGAGACCGACTGCTTGAAGTGGTGGTATCCGGACGTCTGGGATTCCGAGCCGTTCCGGCGTGGATATGAGCGAGGCCGGAAGTATTGGGAACAACGAACAACTGACGACGCGGTAAGCATGCATTCAGGCTCGCCCACGGCATAGCTGGAACCGATAGGCCGGACAAAGCGGCACGCCGGCTCAAGCAAGTTCCGCACTTTCGTGCTGCAGTTGTGCACTATGCGAGGGTGCGTTCCCGCCTTGTCACGCCCAGACCAGCGGCCGGGGGGCGGTCAGGATTCGCTCAAAATCGGAAACGGCTCCGGGCTTTCCATCTCCAGCAACCGCGGGTCGAGCAGCCTCTTGGTATCCACATTGCCCATGGCGGAAAGCATGTTCTCCTTCAAATGCGGATACTGCTTCTCCAACTCGTCGAAGAGCCCGCGCAACGACCGCCGCACGGCCCCGGCGCGCTGGGAGCAGCCGCACGGTACGATCGGCACGCCGCGCGCCTCGGCATACGCGCGTGTGATCTCCTCAGTAACGAACACCAGCGGCCGGATCAGCCGGAATTGCCGGTCGCGCGATTGGGTTACAGGCGGCAGCGCGCTCAGGCGGCCGGTGAACAGCGTGTTGCGCAGCAGGGCTTCGCAAAAGTCGTCGGCAGTGTGCCCGAAGGCGATGACGTTGGCGCCCAGCGCGGAGCAGATCTCGTAGACCGCGCGGCGGCGATAGCGGCTGCAAAGGTCGCAGCCATGGTCCGGCTTATCTTCCAGCAGGCGCAGCGACGGTTTATCGCGAAAGTAAGTCCAGGCGATGCCGCGCTGTTTCAGATACTCGCCCAGAGGCTCGATAGGACGCAGAAATTTGCCCTGCTCCACGGTGAACGCGCAGACCGAAAAATCGATAGGCGCGCGCGCCGCGAGCAGCAGCAGGGCCTCCAGCAGCGTCGCGGAATCCTTGCCGCCCGAAAGCGCCACGGCCACACGGTCGCCGTCGCGGATCATCTTGAAGCGGTGGATGGCCTCGCCGACTTTGCGGAGCAGTGTCTTTTCCAGTTCCACTATCAGTGATTATAACGGTGGGGCAGCGCTTCCGCTGCCAAAAGGCGAACTTGGCTCGCCTTGCTAGGGCTTGGCGCTCCGGCCGGGGGGGCGGCGCGGTCCGCTACAACTGTTTTTTTTTGAAAGTTGTTACATGCCCGTTTCATCTCCTTGCATTGACAGGGCTTAGCGCTTGGCGGAGTCCGGCAAGCAGTGTTGCAAGATGTTGCAGAGTATTACATTCCGTTTGCTCAGCACCTTGGGGCTCGAGGCCTAGGCAATTCGCCCGTCAAGCGGGTTGGCAGGGGAAAGCGCCTGCCCCGTCGGTTACTCCCACCTAATTAACGTGGGCCCGCTTTTCTGCACTCACACTAGCACGGGGGTAGCCGCTTTCCGGCGTTGTAGGAATAAGTATGTTTGTAGGTCATTGGAATATCGGGCTAAGATTTCTTTTAGAAGATTGTCACCGAGGACGGGGGCACCCTTGCTGAAGGGTAGCCCTCGTTCCAGAAACCGAGCCACCGACTCCCGAACCGGCATTACGGGAGCTTCTTCGAACAGTTTTGCTCACTCCGTGGTGCGATTGCCCCGTACGCTGCAACCGAGCGAAATGCGGCACTGGAGGCAGCGTTCGGCCGCGTGGCTCGCCTGGGACCGGGAGTCTGCGCGATTCATTTACGCTGAGTCAGATACTCTATCTTCGTATGACCGCCGACCTGGTTCCAAAGTGGATTCCAGTAAATCGGACTTTTTGGGCGATACTCACGACGATCGCATTTGCACTCGCGGCGATTGCCATTCTCATCAATCGTCAGGCACGGCTGGCGATACGCCTGATGACACTCATGCTGGCGCTCTTTGGAGTGTTGGTTTGGGTTCCGCGCCTGATCGCTCACCCAGAAGCCCATCTGAACTGGTCCGAATTCGGCTTGACTTTCCTCCTTACAGGGGCGGTCTGGATGGTGGCTGATTTGAAGTCTTTCTGACTTAGGCGGTGTTTGCGCGCCGCTTTGATCGTGCAACCGCCAGCGTTGTCTCCGGTTCACTTCGTGTGTGGCCGGGCACCTTTCCGCACCTTTTTGTCGATCATCGGCGACGGATAGGGGAAGGATGCGCCGCGGCTCAGGATTTGGGCGTGTTCCGGATTGGCTATACTGAACGGATGTCGTTTGTGCGTCCCGCAACAGACGCAAAGCTAGGAGCATCAAGGCTCTTGGCAGCGCTGTCATTGGGTGTGGCGGCATTCGTATTCACGTGGATCCTACCCGCGCCACTGGCCGGGCAGGCGACGCAGGGTGCAGCGGCAGGGAACAAATCCACGACCCCGTGGGCGCCTCCATTAGCGCCCGACGGCAAACCGGATCTCCAAGGAAACTGGATGGATCGGAGCGCGACTCCTTTGGAACGTCCCAAGCTACTGGAAGGCCGCCAGTTCCTGACAGACGCTGAAGTGGCCGAAGCGAAAGCGCGGTACGACCGTCTTTTGGCCGACGGCCGCAGCGATTTCCTCGACTCGGATCACCTCTTAGAAACGGTTCTTGGAAAATCGGAGCTATATAAGAATCCAGATGCGACCGGCGGAATTAATGAAGATGTCAAGCTGGAGATCGACAACCGGACATCGCTGATCGTGGACCCTCCCGATGGGAAACTCCCCCCGTACACTGCGGCAGGCAAACAGAGGCAGGACGCCGCGGAGGCGCTCGACACAGTTAAGAATCCCCCCACGGGCCCGAAGGATTTAGCCCCTTATCAAAGGTGCATCGTATTCGGAGTGCCTGCGATTGGCGGCGGGCTCTACAGCTACTTTCAGTTGGTGCAGACGCGGGATTACGTGGTGATTGCGATGGAGCACATTCACGAAGCCCGCATCATTCCGCTCGATGGTCGCCCCCATCTTCCGCAGAGCGTGCGTCAATGGGACGGCGACCCGGTGGGCCACTGGGAAGGCGAGACCCTGGTTGTCGACACCACGAACTTCACCGCGCTCAGTCCTTTCTACGGATCGGCGGAGGGCCTGCACCTAATCGAACGATTCACGCGGGTCGCCCCGGATGAGATGCGTTACCAGATCACCGCTGACGATCCGACCACCTGGACGAAGCCTTGGACGCTGGTGCAGCGTCTGAAGCAAACGGAGGAGAGAATTTTCGAAGTGGCCTGCCACGAAGGCAATGCCCGCATTATGGAAGGTATGCTTTCAGGCGCCGCGCTGACGAAGACCAAACAGTGAGACGGGTTCAGCGGAGCAGGCATAGGGAGCCGGATCGATTGCCGGCTATCGCACTAGTTGGTTTTCGCCGATTTGCGAGCGATGTACGGACGTGGCCAAGTTTCGAATGCTCCGTGATCCGGCCCCAACGCATTCGCCTTCGGGCTTCAAAACAGGACCGACGGTAACCATGCCCCGGACGGCTCGTTATAAAGTCCAACGCTCATCAACGTCATCGGCTGGACGACTCGCAGACCGTTCGACAGACACCAGCGGAACAGGGCGTTGTTCCGCGACGGCACGAGGATTCCCGGACCGCCGAACGACTCCGCCGACGCGATCAGGGACTCTGAGCCTAGCTCACATGGAGCTGGGGGAGATCGAAGAGGCGCTCGATTCCGCCGAAAAGGCCTACTCCCTGGCGCCCTGGGCGCGAGCAGGCGCCGGGTACGTTGCCGGGCTACTCAAATTCACCGGCGACACGGGCCGCGCGGATGCAGTGCTTGAGACACTGGGAGACGGCACGGCATGTGGAACTCCGCTGGGTTTCGTCCACTGCCATCTGGTTTGCTCGGAAATCGAGCAGGCAGCCGGCTGGGCCGAGAAGGCCATTGCACAGCGCGAGCCCTCAGTCATCTATTTTCTGCTGCTCCCGGTCACGAAGGATTTGCGGCGAAGCTCGCGCTGGCCCGCGCTAGCGAAAATGATGAATCTTCCCGACGGCTTCTAAAGAGTCTCAGCTAGCGGCGTGAGTGGGCTATGGGCGCGCCCCGCTCTCCAGGAGCTTGTTGAAAAAGGCGCGCGACCGCTTGCTGACGCGCGCGGCTCTGAAACGGAGCCTCGATTTCGCAACAACCCACAGAGCCGCGACCGTGAGGGAGCGGTAGCTCGACGCGTTTTTCAACAAGCTCCTGGAGGTAGTTGAAAAGGCGGGACTGAAGTCCCGCGGCAAGCTAAAGCTTGCGCCACGAAGCGGTCCCACAATCTGCCAAACTAGGGAGATACACAAATGGCAGATTCTCCGATCGCTTCTCGCGCAAAAGACTTCGCCGCCTGGTATCAGGATGTGGTGCTGGCGGGCGACATGGCCGAGCCGGCGGAGGTCGTCAAGGGCTGCATGGTCATCAAGCCGAACGGCTACGCGGTTTGGGAGATCTTGCAGCGCGAGCTCGACAACCGCTTCAAGGCCACCGGTCATCAGAACATCTATCTTCCGCTGCTGATCCCGCAGAGCTTCCTCGAAAAGGAGGCGGAACACGTGGAGGGTTTTGCGCCGGAGCTGGCGGTAGTGACCGTCGCAGGCGGGAAGAAGTTGGAAGAGCCCTACGTCATACGGCCGACGTCGGAGACCATTGTCGGCCACTTTTTCGCGAAGTGGATTCAGAGCTATCGCGACCTGCCGCTGCTGATCAATCAGTGGGCCAATATCATTCGCTGGGAGCTGCGCACCCGCATGTTTCTGCGCACCACGGAATTCCTCTGGCAGGAAGGCCACACGGCGCATGCGAGTCACGCGGAGGCGGTCGAAGAAGTGCTGCGCATGCTCGACGTATACTCCGACGTCGCGGAGGACGTGATGGCAATGCCGGTGATCAAGGGCGCCAAGACGCAGGCGGAGAAGTTCGCGGGGGCCTTGCGGTCGTACTCCATCGAAGCCATGATGCAAAACGGCCTGGCGCTGCAGGCGGGCACGAGTCACGATCTCGGCCAGAACTTCGGCAAGGCTTTCGGGGTGCAATTCCAAACCAACGAAGGGAAACTCGATTACGTCTGGCAGACCAGTTGGGGAGTGAGCACGCGGCTTATCGGCGGATTGATCATGACGCATTCCGACGATAAGGGGCTGGTGCTGCCGCCGAAGGTGGCGCCGCGCAAGTCCGTACTGGTGCCGATTTACCGCAAGGACGAAGAGCGCGCGCAGGTGATGGAAGTGGCCGCGAAGCTGGCCGGCGAACTGGGCGCACACATCGACGCGCGGGACGGCCTGACTCCCGGCGCGAAGTTCTTTCACTGGGAGCGGCGGGGCGTGCCGGTGGTCTTCGAACTGGGCCCGCGCGATGTGGCAGCGGGGAATATCGTGATCAAGCGCCGCGACACGGGAACGAAGGAAGTCATCCCGCAAACCGCGGCGGCCGGCAAGCTGGCGGCCACGCTGGAGGCGATGCAGAAGGACCTTTACGCAAAGGCCAAGCAGCGGCTCCGAGAGAATACGGTTTTGGCCAACTCCATTGAAGAGGTGTATGGCATTCTCAACGAAGTCACGGCGGAGAAGGGCGGCGGGAAATTCGTAATGGCGCATCTGAAGGACGATCCCGCTAACGATGCGCGGATCAAGGAATTCAAAGCCACCGTGCGCAATATTCCGTCGGTGGATGAATATGACGGTCCGGGGAAATGCATCCTGACGGGGGAGCCTGTGGACCGGCGAGTAGTGATCGCGAAGGCGTATTAGAATTTACAATGAGCGCGAGAGCGCGACCGGGGGGTCGCGCGCGGACGAGGGCGTCCGCCCCACTTTGGCTTGGTCGGACGTTGTAGAGAGGTAGGAGGGACAGGACACTCGCCTGCATTTCACACGTGCGCCACAACTAGCGGCGGAGCAGCCGGTAGGCCAGCAACAGCCATGCGGCGATGAAGGACAGCCCGCCGATCGGAGTGATGGCGCCGAGCGCTTTGATTCCGGTGACCGCCAGAATGTACAGGCTGCCGCAGAAGATCAGAATGCCCGCCAGCAGCAGCCCGCAGATCCAGGCGCCGGCCGATTCCACAAGCACACCGGCTCTGACGAAAAGCGGTACGACGAGCAGTCCGAGGGCGTGCACGAAATGATAGAAGACCGCCCTTTCATAGACGCCCATGGAGTAGGCGTCCAAACGGCCCCGCAAGCCGTGGGCTCCGAACGCTCCAAGGGTTACCGCCAGCGCCAGCAGAATGGCGCCCACGCCGCTCCAGTACATATCGAAACCACTTTACCGTAAACCGGCCATGTAAATTCTCACCCGCAGGGCTTGACCAATAAGCATCTGCTTATATATATTCTATGGGGATGGGGATAGCGGCGGGTTCCGACGTGTTCCGGGCGGTGGCAGATCCTACCCGGCGAGCGATCCTGAGCTTGCTGCGCGATGCGGAGAGTTCGGTCGAGGATCTGGGGCGGCCGTTCGGCGTGAGTCAGCCGGCCATTTCGCAGCACCTACGGGTTTTGCGCAAGGCCGGGCTGGTGCGCGGCCAGAAGTCGGGCCGTAAATGCGTTTACCGCCTCAACCCCAAGCCTCTCGAAGAAGTTTATGACTGGGTAACACAATTTCGCGATGTGACGGATCCCTCGGGTCATCTGTGGCGCATCGCGTCAAGGAGAAAACATGGCAATCCAGGGAGCGAGACGAGATAACCGGCAGATCGTCCCATACCTGTTCGTGCGAAATGGGGACGAAGCTATCGAGTTCTACCGGCGGGCGTTCGGCGCGCAAGTGCTATACCGTTCGCCAATGCCCGGAGGCAACGGAATTTTCGCCCAGTTGCGCGTCGGCGAATCGGTTGTGCAGGTGGCCAGCGAAGGCCTCGAGAAACCGTGCGAGGGCGGCCCGGTATCGCCGCAGACGCTAGGCGGCACCACGGTGGTGCTGGAGATGTACGTGGACGATGTGGACACCGCATTCCAAAGGGCGCTGGACGCGGGCGCCTCGGCAACCATGCCGCCGATGGACACATTTTTCGGCGATCGTTATAGCTGGGTCACGGATCCGTACGGGCATCTTTGGGCGCTGGCTACGGTCAAGGAAACGGTGACGCCGGAGGAAATCGAACGCCGGATGGACGCCATGATGGCGGGAGTTCAGGGGTGACATATGCCAGCTAAAGCTCAAACCAAATCGACCTTTGACGTTCACCCGGGCGTTGCCATGGTGCAGTCGGCTATCGCGGGCCTGAAGGAAAAGACCGGCCGCACGCTGAAAGAGTGGCTGGCCTTCGTGGAGGCGGAAGGGCCGCCCACGGAGAAGGAACGGCGGGAATGGCTCAAGGCCCGGCACGCGCTGGGGACCAACTACGCCACGTGGATCGCCGAGCTATCGGTGGGCAAGGGCGAAGACGGCGACCCGGAAGGCTACCTGCGGTCGGCGGAACAATATGTCGAGAAAATGTTTGCGGGGCCAAAGGAAGGGTTGCGCCCGCTCTATGACAAGCTGCTCGAAACCGGCCGGAAGTTCGGAAAGGACGTGCGGGTCTGCCCCTGCCAGACGATGGTACCGTTCTATCGCCAACACGTCTTCGCGCAGATCAAGCCCACCACGCGGACGCGCATCGACCTGGGGCTGGCGCTCAAGAACACGAAGACGCCCAAGCGCCTGATCGATACGGGGGGTTTTGCGAAGAAGGATCGCATCACGCATCGGATCGAGATTTCGGCGCTGGGCGACATCGACGATGAAGTGAAGCGCTGGATGAAGGTGGCTTACGATATGGACGCTTAGGGGTTGCGGCGACGTGCAACCCGTGGGCCGGTCGGGAGCACCGCGATTACTTTGCCGATAATTCGTTCCCTGGATACCGCGCCAAACGCGCGGGAATCAAGGCTATTGTCGCGGTTATCGCCCATCAGGAAATACTCGCCGGGACGAAGCCGGACCGGTGCGGAATTGCGGTACGGGCTGTTTCCCGGCGTGTAAGCGGCCCAATGGCCGTCCTCCATCACTACGGTAGATCCCATGCGGTGCGCCGCGGGCACCCGGGCAAAGCTGGCGCCGTCGAGCGGCTGCGCCGGCAGCGGCTGGCCATTGACGATGACGCGGTTTTCGCGCACTTCGATGGTCTCGCCCGGTAGCCCAAGCACCCGCTTGATGGCGACTCCGATGCCTGACGGGAGTTCCGCCTGGACCATGTCTCCGCGCCGCGGCGAGCCCGTATGAAAGAGCGTGATGTGGGAATACGGCAGACGCAGATCGTACGCCGCACGATTCACGATAAATGTATCTCGGGCCAGAATCGTGGGCGCCTCAGACGCGCCGCTGAGCGAGTACGACCACAGGTAGCTTGGCAGGATGCTTAATGCGGCGACGACCAATAAGATGATGTGTGCGTTTCGTTTGAGACAGAAGAGCATGTAATTGATCCTACTTGGCAGGCGAAAGCGCCTGCCCCACCGTTGTGCAGGGATCTCCAACCAGCCGCACGCCAGGCACAAAGAGGTTTTTGAGGAAATCGTCGTCGGTGCAGGGTAAGCTATCCGCATCGGCGGATAGCGTGACGCTGGTAGGCGCCAGGGCTTTTGCGAAGCGCGCCCAAGCGCCCGCCTTTCCGATGCCGAGCAGCACCGGATTTGTCATATGCTGCTCATCCAGAAACGCGAGCGCCGTGAGAATATCCTGCACGCGATTGGCATCGTCGCTGGCGTTGAAGGTCAGGAAGAAATCTCCCTTGATGTCGCGGGGAGCGGCGGCGCTGCCGGTTTGAAAAACATCGATCAGTAGCACCGGCCTGCCGGCGCGCTCGATCCCGGCGACGCGCGGATCGCGGCGGGCAGCCTCGGCGCCCTCTGGATGAATCGCCAGCGTGGCAGTGCCCTGCCCTGGCAGCCAAATGCCCGGAACGCGATCGCCGCGTCCGGGGCGGCTCAGCACGATGTTCTCACCGTGGCGTTCGCCGAGCACGCTGGCGGGCCAGTCGGCATGGAACGAATCCAGCATGATCTGGCGGCGCGCGGCCGGATCGAGCCCCGCCATGCGCGCTCTACCGGACGACTTCCATTGTTCAAAAAGCTGTTGCTGGGTGAGCGCACCGGGCGGCAGGGTGCGTCCCTGCCATACCAGCATGTCGAGCAGAGGTTCCACCTCCACCGAAACTTCCGCGAACTTCCGCGAGTCGTCGGCGCCCAACAGGTGCTTGCCAAAGAAGCCATATACGGCCTCCCGGCTGCTCCGGTTGAAGTTGTGCTGAGCCTGAAACTGAACCACCGCCAGGTTGTCGGGCTGTTTGTAGAGTTCATAGATGGAGCGGATCGCCGGGTATTCTTCGCGCGGCACGTTTTTGGTCCAGTCACCGGTTGCCGAGACCAGCAGCATGGGCCGCGGCGCCATCATCGCCGCAATCTCGACGTTGGAGGCGCCGATGCGCAGACCTGGGGCGTTCTCACACTGGCAGCCGCCCTGCATCAGGAACGAAACCATATTCACGGGCGCGGCGGCGTGGACGCGTTCGTCGACGCCGGCCAGCAGCATAGTCTGCGTTCCGCCGCCGGAGGCTCCCGCTACGGCGATGCGCTGGCCGTCCACTTCCGGGAGCGACTCTACAAAATCCAGCGCGCGAATCGAGTTCCACAGTTGCAGGCCGAGAGGACCGAAGCTCCAGAGCTGGTATGCGGGGGTAGTGAACCGGTGCACGGTCTGGAAGGTGTCGTTGTAGCCGACCATATCGTAGGCGAACGCCACGTATCCTTGCTTTGCCAGATTGATGCCCAGCTCCTGGCCGGAGAACGTTTCGGAATTCTCCAGGCGCCCGTAGGTCCAGTGGCCGTGCGGGGTCAGAATCGCGGGAGCCTTGCCGCTTGGGTGCCGCGGCCGGTAAAGGTTGCCGCCGAGGTAGTAGCCCGGCATGGTTTCGAGCGCGACTTTCTCGATCGAATAATCCGCGCGCTCGATGCGCCCGAAGATCTGGGGGTGAAGGGGCGTCTTCTCCGGAAGCGGGAACAAGCCCGCGGCCACCAGGATCTGGCGCTTCAGATGCGCCCGTTGCGCCTCCCACTGATCGAGTGTGGTGTATTTCGGCATGATGAAATGGAAATCGGTGTGCGGGATGTAGGTGTTGCGGGCATCCGTGGCCGGGATCTGGGCCGCCATCCCAGCCACCAGAAACACGCCGGCGAGGATGATTTTCAAGGGGGTACGCATTACAAGCGATCTTACCCCACGGCGGCGGCGGACAAGCGAAGGCGCGTCCACCCTTTGCGTTTCCGCTCAAGCCCTTGTAACCTGGGTATTTGCCGGTACGCCTATACACTCGGAAGGTGGAGCGCCTTCAGCGGCCGGCTGGTTCGGGGCCGCATGCTAGTTGATTTTGAACTGATCAAACGCGCGCAGACTGGCGAGAGTGCCGCGTTTAACGAAGTCGTACTGGCATACCGGAAACGAACCCTGGGGACGATCGCGCGTTTGATCTCCCGGCCGGAAGATGTGGAGGATGTGGCCCAGGAAGTTTTCCTGAGGCTGTACTTCTCGCTGGACCAGCTCCGCACGGCCGAGGTCTTTGAACCGTGGTTGTACCGTTTGACGGTGAACGCGGCGTATGATTATCTGCGCAAGCACCGGCGCCGCATGGAATCGCGCATGTCGGATCTTTCCGAGCAGCAGGTTATGCTGGCCGACGCGCAGGCGGGAGGCAGAGTAGATCACGACGCCCGGCAGCAGAGGCAGGTACGCGAGACGGTGGACGCCATGTTGAGCGCCGTTTCGGAAGCCGATCGCATCCTGCTGACGCTGAAAGAGGTCGAAGGTCTTTCGTTGAAGGAGTTGGAGAAGATTTACCGGGTCAACGAAAACGCTCTCAAGGTGAGGCTTTTCCGGGCCCGGCAGCGGGTGTTGAAGGCACTGGGGGACGGGAGTAAGGAAGCCAGGGGGAAAGGTACGGCGAGAGCCGAAGTATAGAAGTATGGAATGGAAGAACCGAGGCGACGAAAACACGGAGTTGGATGGTTGGTTCCGAGCTTACCGGGAAGCCTGCCCGGCGCCCGAGCCCTCCGCCAACTTCATGCCCGAAATCTGGCAGCGCATTGAGGAACGCCAGCGTTCCGTGTTCTACCTGGGACGCTGGGCGCGCGCGCTTGCCACAGCAGCCGCTGTGCTATCTCTGGCGATGGCCGCTTACCTCTATATCCCGCATGAACGTAATTCCATACTTTACGTGGAGAGCTACGTGGAAGCATTGGCGGCCGGCCATGCAGTAGACAGCCCCGACTTCGAACCGTCGATGGATGAACTCTGATGCGGCGATCCAATCTGACCACTTTGCTGTACCTCGCGCTCGTGTTCGTAAGCGGCGCGGTGGTGGGGGGATTCGCCGATCACCTGTTGACGCCGGTAATCGCCGCTCCGAAAGTTCAAAAAAGCCGTGCGGAGATGCGGAAGCAGTACCTCCAGGAGATGCGCTCGCGGCTGAATCTGAGCGAGACTCAAGTCACGGCATTACAGCAGATCATGGATACGACCGGGCAGCGCTTCGAGGCGTGGCACAAATCCGTCGACGTCGAGCACCGGCAGATCGAAAACGAGCACCGGCAGAAGGTAGTCGCGATTCTCAACGACGGCCAGAAAGCCGAGTATGCCAAGATGACCGAGGAGCGCGAACGGCACCGGCAGGAACAGGCCAAGAAAGGCCTTTGATCAGGCGGTTGGCTGGGCCTTCTTCTCGCCGCGGGTAGCCTTGTACTTCCTTTCAAAACGATCGATGCGGCCCGCCGTGTCCATCAATTTCTGCTTGCCCGTAAAGAACGGATGGCAGCTTGAACAAATTTCCACGCGGATGTCGCCTTTGTGCGTGGAACGCGTGACGAACTTGTGGCCGCACGCGCAGATGACATTGACCTCGTTATAAGCGGGATGAATACCGGCCTTCATTTGAATCCTTTCGATTCCTTGAGTGTAGCAAAGCTGGCAAGGATGTTGCACGGGGGGACTGGATATCAACCCCCGTGGGCGCGTAGAAACAAACGAGCCCACGGGGGCCAAGGTAGCCTACAAATTAAACCTGAGGCTTTGGCATACGCGAGAGGCAGCCGGTCCACAGGAACTTGGCCTCGCCACTGGACGAAGCCGGCAGCGTTAGAACGGTCGACTCAACAGTCGGCCACCTCGCGCGGTCTACTGTCATTCATTTTTCTGGACCACCTCCTTTTCCAGTGATATTCCCATCGTAAAAGCGACTTGCGATTTTGTCAAGCTCTTCTTGCGCTATACCGCTGACTGGGGGTGGATGCGACTGAACGCAACTGGTTGTGCGCGAGACGCGATACTTACAGGTTGCGCGCTACGAAGCGGCACATCACCATGCCATCGATGAGGTTGAAGGGAAACTGCCCGGTCGTGTAGTGTCCGCACGGCAGCGCAAAGACCTGGTGCGGAAGCTGGCGGCGGCGAAAGTTCTCCAGGACTTGTTGCGAATAGACCGGCAAGAAGGAGGAATCGTGCCGCGCCCAGATCAGCAGGCTTTTCAAATCGCGGTCCCGCAAGCGGTCGAGGTAAGACGCCGGGCTGATGACGGACCAATACTCGCGCAACTGCTCCTGGGTGACGTCGTCTCCGAAGCCTTTGCGGACATGCTGAGTGGACAGGCCGGTCCAGACGACATCGGAGAAATACATCGAAACGTGGTTGAACACGCCCAGGGAGATGCGGGGGTCGTGGGCGGCGGCGATGAAGGCGATGCAGGAGCCCAGACTGGTGCCCAGGATCCCTATGCGCTGGTATCCCTGGGCCGCCAGCCAGTCCACGCAGGCCCGCGCGTCGATGATGGATTGCTGGTTGGCGTGTATGGTGCGGCCCAGGTTGCTCGAAACGTGATAATCGGCGCGCTCGAGCTCGGGCGGCATGCGCCGGTCATGATATGCCAGGCTCATGCGCAGCGCGGTGATCCCGAAGCGGTTCAGCAGCCGGCAGAGCCCCAGATGGCCGTTTTCATCGGCGTTCCACTGCGGCAGCACCAGCACGGCCCGCCCGCGGCCGCCCGGCGCGGGAAAGAAGCCGGCGTGCACCAGATTGTTTGCCGGGTAAGGTGTTTGGAGCGGGCTGGTGAAGGTGAGCCGCTCGCCCTCCAGCCGGTAATCCCGAGGCGTCTGATAGGAGAAGAAGCCGTCGGAATCGGCTAGCGCACGCCGCACAAACTCGCGCATCACCTGACGCGAGTTTCCGTTTGCCGGCGGCGCGCCGAGCCAGTCTAAGCCCCATTCGAAGCGGCGGACCACGCGGTTGTTATCGCGCGTGGCGAGCTTGTGCTCCCAATTCGTGATCCACTGAGAATAGAGGCTGGGCATCGCGGAAGAATTTCAGTGTAACAGAAGCGGGCAAAAAAATACCCCGCTGCGATCAGATGGAAAGCAGCGGGGCGCGAAAAGCCAAAAGGAGGCAACGCACCAAAGCCTCAAAACCTCTTGCAAACCCGTCAGCATGAAGAGCAACCCGCGTGCCATCGCTAAGGTGCTGCAAACAGGGGCAGCCACTTGGAGGAACTCCCGATTTTCGTATGGTGGGGCTGCGAATTGCTACAGATTTATGAATTCCTAGCGATCCAGCAGGAACGTCAGGATTCGCCGATTCACGAACCCCGGACGTTCCATCATCAACAGATGCCCGGCGTTGGGTACGATTTCAACGGAGGCTTTTGGCAGCAATCGCCTGGCGCGTGCGGTGGCGGAACGAGGGTCATACACCACCTCCTCCTCGCCGAAGAGCAGGTAGAGGGGCGACGGGATGCCCGCCAGTTCAGGAGGCGTGAAGACTCCCGGGTAGACTTTCATCCGCGGCCTTAAGGTTTTCGTCCCTACGAGCAGTTGCTGGACCACGGGATTGTCCAATGGAAAACGATCCGCGAAGAGCCAGCGCATGAGCCTCTCAGCCGGCTGGCCAGGAAGCAGCATCGAAACGAACAACCGAAAATAGAAGGTTTTGCGCAGTGGAACAACGCCCGCGGCCGGCGACGACAGCACTAATTTCGCCACGCGCCCAGGCTCGGCGATCGCGTAGTTCAGAGCCAGGAAGCTGCCGTAGGAGGCGCCCACAAGGCAAGCCCTGGCAACACCCAAACCATCCAGCAACTCACGCAACCACGCCACGCAGTCCAGACGGTTGGAAGGTGGATTTGTCATGGTGCTGAGCCCCATGTCAGAGGGGAATTCGGCGGCGTAGCAACGGAATTCGTTCGAAAGCGCTGGGATATTTGCATACCACATCGTTGCGCTGAAAGCCATGGCCGGCAGGAATAAGACGGGCGGCGCGTCCGCGGGACCGCACGCCAGGACGTGGGTGAGGCCAAACCGAGTCGGGATATTGAGCGACTCGTGCCCAGCGGGCCATAGCGACAAACTTGTGTTGTAAGCGGCGCGGTACAGCGCTTCCGCCTCCGCTGACTTAAAAAGAGACCAGCCTGCGGCCAAGGCTCAACCTACACGAACTTATACTCGCCCGGTACCGGCAGCGGCGACACATCCAGCTTCATGTCGTAATCGAACGCCTTGGGCTGCAGATCCAGGTTGGACGCCATCATCTGCTCCCAGGTAATCTCCTGGCCGGAGTAAGCCGATTCGCGCGCCATGATGCAAGTCATGGTGCTCTCCGCCACCGCCATGCCGTCGTTGATGTAAGGACCCTGGCCGCGGATGCTCTTCACCAACGCGATGTGTTCCTGCACGTAAGGATCCTCGCCCCTCTCGCCCATGTCCTTGCAATTGCTGCGCCCCTTGGTCCCCACGATCAGCTCGGATACATCCTGGTAAGTGGGCTTGCGAAACTGCCGGCAGTGGCTGGACAGGTGCACGCCGTTGGCATACACGAAGTCCGCATCCAGGTGATCGTAGATGTTGCCGTAAATCTCCGTGCGCGGACGCCAGGCGGCGCCTCCCGACGCAAATACCTTCACGGGATGCCCACCCATGAACCAGTTGCACACGTCGATATTGTGCAGGTGTTGCTCCACCACTTGGTCGCCGCACAGCCACACAAACGAGTACCAGGCGCGATGCTGCCACACCATGTCGGACCACTTCGCGTCGCGCTCCTTCTGCTGGATCACCGGCGTGCCGACCCAATATCCGTAAGCCGACACGATGTCGCCGATGGCGCCGTCGCGGACCTTTTGCCAGGTCTCCAGATATTGCCGCTGGTTGCGCCGCTGCGCGCCGGACATCACGGTTAGTTTCATCTCCTCGGCTTTCTTCGCTGCCGCCATGACTTTGCGGACACCCACGGGATCGGTGCCGAACGGTTTCTCGGCGAAGATGTGTTTGCGGGCTTCCACCGCTGCCACGAAATGTTCCGGCCGGTAGCCCGGCGGCGTGGCCAGCAAGACTACATCGATATCGGAAGCGAGCACCTTCTTGTAAGCGTCGAAGCCCACAAAATGATGGTCCGGATCGACTTTGATCTTATCCGCGATGTTCGAGTACTTGGAGCCGCGTATCTCGTCTAGCGACTTTTCCAGGTGGTCTTCGAAGATGTCGCCCATGGCGACCAGTTCCACGTTCTCATTGCCGTGCAGAAACTGCTGGGCCGCTTCGGTGCCGCGTCCGCCGCACCCAACCAGGCCGGCTTTGAGCTTTTCGTTGCCGGAGCCGCGCACCAGCTCCGGCTTGATGATGGTGAACGCAGCCGCACCTGTTGCCGCGGCGGTGGATGCTCTCAGAAACGACCTTCTGGATACATCATGGGAACCATTTTCCATATATTCGCCTCCCTAAGGGCTTTCACGTGCGATTGTATCCCAGCCAGCAGTTCAGTGGGGCAGGCGCTTTCGGCTGCCAGATTCCCGTACATCTGACGACATCCGCAAAGGCTGCCGGCTCAGTTTCAAAGTTGCTGGCGTTGCCTTTCCACAAAAGTGAGAAAAGAACCGATCACGCATAATTGGAAAACATGACGTGGTATAGTGGCCGTGAGCCAAAATAAGTCGAAACCCTGGCTCAGAACGGAGCAACCTTCGATGAGACGTCAACCTTCGATGAACCGCTATCTGCCACTACCGGTAGTAGCAGTACTTGTATGGGTCGCTGCGACCCTCTTGCTGGCTGCACCTGCGAATGCGCAGGCGACCTCCATCCCAATCCTGAATCCAGAGTTTACTTTAGACACGCTGCCGTGTAACCCGGGTTCGGGTTGTAACACATATGGAATCTCGGGCTGGGTAACGGGTCCGCAGACCTACATACTAAAGGCCTCGACGACGCAATATCCGAGTGCACCCGCCACGGGACTGTATGTGGCGGCGCTTGGCAATGGAACTTCAACCGGCTCCATCTTCCAAACGGTCGGCGCCACCGTTCAGGCCAACACAACATACGTTTTGAGTGTGAAGGTGGGGGCACGTGCAGACGATGTTTTCACCGGCTACCTGGTGTCGCTGCTGGCCGGAAACGTGACACTGGTCTCCGGCCACCGTGCGACTCCGGTGGGCGGCACCTTCGTACCCGAGGTGGTAGCGTACGAGTCCGGGGCTACTCCTCCTCAATTGGGTCAGCCTTTACAGATTCTCATCACGAGTCTGGGGACTGGACAGGCTAGTATCGCAAATGTAGCGCTGAGTGCTCAGCCGACTACTGAGTAGCTGAGCGCGGGCTTGCGCCAGGGGATGCCGGGAAGACTCCCATCGGGCCGCGCGGATGGAGGGCGATCCGCGCCGCTGGCGCAGCGCCGATTCACGGTGGTGCTGCTGCGCTTTTTCGGCAAACTGGCGCTTGCGGCCTTAGCAGCCCGCGGCAGAACTCCTGTGGGGCGCGGTTGGCAGGCGAAAGCGCCTGCCCCACCACTGCGAACCAACAGCTTGAGACCTTGGGTGGAGAAGCATTCAGCCAGCCGGGACTTCTACCACGGGCTGCCAGGGATTGTGTCGCAGGCTCGTTGTGGCGCACGCTTCAACGTGCTGCCGCGTGTCGCATCAATGCGCTCTGGGGCAAGGAGTGCTATTGTTTTCTACTGATACATCGGTCTTCGCTCCAAGGTTGCGACCTGACCAAGTGAAGCTCCGTGGGAAGCGGTCAGTCCAGCCCGACTAGATTCGGCGCACACACCTCGGAACTGGGATCATGCGCAGGCCGATGCTTCAGAAGCAAATGAACGTAGTTCACGCCTTCACCGGTCACCACATCAAAATCAAACCCACGCACCGCCACGCCACATAACCCAGCGGAATCGCTTCGCCAAACCGCACGCGCGCGGGATAGAATCCAAGACGGATCGCCAGCGCACAGGCGATGCCCGACGCCACCCAGTAAGGATTGAGCCCGCCCGAGAAACCCACGGTGTAGCCCACCAGCACAGCGTAATACGCGATCGGCCAATTGGCTGTGAGCGCCCCGGAGAAGCGCCGCCACACCAGCACGACGGCGCCGACGAGAACAATCAGGGTGATGGAGTTGAACAGCGTGAACCGGAAATACTCCATGCGCTCAGCGTAGCGCGATCGTACCCATGCGGCCGTTGCGATAGTCGTCGACCGCCTGGACGATTTCGTCGCGCGAGTTCATGACGAACGGGCCGTATCGCGCGACCGGCTCGCCGAGCGGCGCGCCCGCTATCAGAAGCGCACTCGCGGGGCGCGCCGCGCCGGCAGGGTTCGAGAGAGTGACCGCATCGCCATCCCGCGAGAAGAGCGCCATGTTTCCGGCCGCCACGGCGCCGGAGCTCGCGCCGAAATCCACCTCCCCATCGATCACGTAGGCAAACGCATTCCAACCTTGTGCACCGTCTGCTGGTGCACGCCGCCGGGCTGCAGAGTGAAATGCAGGTAAGCGATCGGCGTGCGCGTTTGAATGAGCGCGCGCCCGCCCAGCGACTCTCCGGCCACGATGCGAACCTCAACGCGACGGGCGGCATCCCGAGCGACCGGAATGCGAGCACCCGGCAACTCCTGATATTGTGGCGCAATCATTTTGTCCCGACGCGGCAGATTTACCCACAATTGGAAACCGTGCAGCCGGCCGCCGGTGCGCTGTAATTCGGATCCGGGCATTTCGGAATGCACCAGGCCGGCGCCAGCCGTCATCCATTGCACGTCGCCCGGCCCCAGTACGCCGTGGTTGCCACGCGAATCGCGGTGCTCCATCTGTCCTTCGAGAACGTAAGTGACCGTTTCGAAACCCCGGTGCGGATGGTCCGGAAATCCGGTGCGGCTGCCGGGAGCAAACTCCAGCGGGCCCATCTCGTCGAGCAGCAGGAAGGGGTCGACATCTTCGAGCGCGCGCGCCGGGAACACCCGCCGGATGGGCACGCCATCGCCTTCCATGGTCTTGGTGGACGCGACCACGCGCGAAACAGAGCGGTTCTTAGTGAGAACTTCCATACAAAAAATTGGATGCGCGAACGCCAAAAAAGATGCCGGAGCCCGTTATCCTGAAGGCATGGCGGACCGCAGCAAACGGCTTCCCGAAAACGTGGAAGGCGAGTTCTTCGTGGACTCGACCTGCATCGACTGCGATACCTGCCGGCAATTGGCGCCGGCCACTTTTCGGGAAACAGGGAACTACCCGGCGGTCCTCGCCCAGCCGCGCAACCCCGGCGAACGGCGCTCGGCTTTGCGGGCGCTGGTGGCCTGCCCCACGGGCTCGATCGGCGCGCGAGGCTCGGCGCGCGAAGTGGCTTCGGATTTCCCGCTGCTGGTGGAAGACGAGGTCTACTACTGCGGTTTCAATTCGGTGAAATCCTATGGCGGAAACAGCTATTTCGTGCGACACCCGGAGGGCAACTGGCTGATCGATTCGCCGCGGTTCACGGCGCATTTGGTCCGCCGGTTCCACGAGATGGGCGGCATACGCTATATCTTCCTAACGCACCGCGATGATATCGCCGATGCGCGCAACTACGCCGGCGAGTTCGGCAGCATCCGGTTCATCCACCGGAAGGAATTGGCCGCGCAGCCGGACGCGGAACAGGTGATGGAGGGTTTCGATCCGATTCGGCTAGCGCCCGATTTTCTGACGATCCCGACGCCTGGCCATACGCCGGGTCACTGCGGGTTGCTTCACCGCGGCGCGTTTCTCTTCACCGGCGATCATCTCTGGTGGAGCCGCGAACGGCGGGCGCTCTCGGCGTCGCGCGAAGTGTGCTGACATTCGTGGCCGCAGCAGATCGCGCCGATGGAGAAACTCGGCCGATGCCCGTTCGCCTGGGTCCTGTCCGGCCACGGACAGCGCGTCAAGTTGCCGCCCGGCGAGTCGCGCGCGCAACTGGAAGCGCTCGTGCGACGCATGCACGGCCGGTAGAGCGCAAATGCCGAATGCCAGTCAGCTTTTGCGGGCCGCCTGTACGTGACTGATTGCGATTTGGGGAGATGAAGCTTGCCGCAGCAGGCTCTCTAGGGAAGCAATCTGGACGTTATCGAAGACGCGGGACTGAAGTCCCGCTCGCGGCGAACTGAAGTTCGCCCGGCCCAGGGGGCACCCCGAGCTGAAGCTTGCGCCACGTCGCCCGATTACAATGCGTGCATGCGCCCGCCGCGCCGCGATCTGCTCCAGTTCCTATCCCCCTATGACAAGCCAATAGCGGAGCTCGCTCTGGCGGTCCGGGCGATGCTGCTCGAGCAAGCGCCGTCCGCCATCGAGACGATGTACGACGCCTACAACGCGGTCTCCCTGGGTTATTCGTTCACTGGCCGTCTCAAGGATGGGTTCTGTCACGTGGCGGTTTACAGCGGTCACGTGAATCTGGGGTTTAATCGCGGCGCGGACTTGCCGGACCCGCGCGGCGTGCTGGAAGGCTCCGGGAAACAGATGCGGCACATCCGGATTCAGCGTCGCGACGACCTGGCAATGCCCTGGCTGCGCCGGTATGTGCGCGCCGCCATCCGGCAGTTGGGTGGTCCGCTGACGCCGGACCGCGCAGGGTGTAGCGTCGTGAAGGCAATTTACGCAAAGAAGCGGCGGCCGCGCAACTCACCTGCAGCGGACTAGCGGCGCGGGTTCTACGCGAAAAAACGGCGGCCCAGGCCCACGGCTTCCAGCACGGGCTCCGAACCGGCCGCAACGCCGCGGGCGGCCATGGCCTTGCCGATCCGCATTTGTTTCCAGTCGTATTCGAACTCCGCGCCGCAATCCAGACACACCACATAGGCGGCGCCGCGGCTGCGTCCCGCAGTCAACGGAAAAGTGGTTTTCCGGTGAGCGCATCCAAACAAGAGATTGAACATCGCATTCAACATTGGTTATTTCCTTTTGCCCAATGCTCAGTGCAATCGGAATGCCGGAGTCGATTTCAGAACAGAAATCCCGCGGTCGCCGCGCAAGTCATTCGACCAAGCTGAGATAGCTCTCCAGACGACCGTTGGGCCGCGGATTAGAAATGCAATCCGAATCTGTGCAAATCGGGTATTTTCGTCTCCGGAACGACGCGCCGACACACCCTGTCAAGGCTTTGTCGCATAAAGCTGCAGGATCTGGGCGCGTCCGCGATCCGGACGAGCATTCGCGCGGTCCGGCGTTCGGCGTGCGCTGTCGACTTCCGCCTGGACTGAATCCGCCGCCTGACGGAGGTGATGAGCGTGGCGCCGCAGAGCGTCGGCCCGCCCTTCCAGATTGCTGGCGATGGCGTACAGCTTCCGGGCATAGGATCGAGTGACCTCGGGTTCTCCGGAAATAGGCGTCACTTTGCGAACGGCGCGAGCTTGTTCAATTATCATGGCGTCGAGATTCCGATTAGGACGAATGCAATCGGCGTGCCAACATACCAAATGGTTGCTGGCACTGCGATTGCTCCCCCGCTCGCTGGTTATGCCGATACACGCGGTTTTCTTCAAGCAGGTTCCTGGATCAAAAGGCCGGTCGTCGCGATCTCGCAAAAAAAAGGCAGGCCCATCCGACCGCCGCCAGGCGATTCGTTTCCCAATGAACGTTCCCGTGCACTTCCGGATTGGAAAGGAACATGGCTGGGGAGAGATCCTCGATATCAGCAGCAGCGGAGCGCTTTTCAGCACCAGTCGACCCCTGGCCGTGGGAGCGCCGGTGGAACTACACATCGGTTGGCCGGTCCTGTTAAACGAAAAAGTGCATTTGAATCTGATCGCGCGCGGACGGATTGTGCGTGCCGAGCCGGGAAAGGCCGCGCTGAAGTTCGCGAGAAACGAGTTCCGCACGTGCAGTTCTCTGTTCCGGCTGCGTGCCTCCACTCCCGAGTTGCGCAGTGGTGTGGCGACCCCGGGATCAGCCGCCGGGCCGGACCTTCAAGCCGTGGGTCCGGATCATACGCTCGGGCGAGCCGAGGTGTAGCAGGGTGGCTGCCGGCGCGCGGTTGCGACTGGATCTCCGCAGCGTCTCAACAGTGAGACGCCGCAAACTCTACTCGGGCGCCGCCACGAAGCGGTAACCCACCCCGCGCACGGTCAGCAGATGGCGCGGATGCGTGGGGTCGTCTTCGATATAACGCCGCAGGCGCACGATGAAATTGTCGATGGGGCGCGTGTCGGTGTCTTCCTGCAAGCCCCATACTTCTTCCAGCATGGCCTTCCGCGACACCGCGCTCCCCTCGTGCCGCACCAGGTAGCGCAGAAGGTTGGCCTCCATCAACGTCAGCGGAAAAACCTGGCCGCGCACGCGCAGCTCCAGGCGGTCGAAGTGCATGGACTTGTCGCCGAAGGTAAATGTGTCGGTCGCCTCCGGCGGCGCGCTCGAGTGGTTTAGCGACGCGCGCAGCCACTCGCGCCGGCGCAGCAGGCCGCGTATGCGGGCGATCAGAATGGCCAGCTCGAAAGGCTTGGTCAGGTAATCGTCGGCCCCCGCCTCGAAACCCCGCAGTACATCCTCGGGGTGGCTGCGCGCCGTCAGCATCAGGGTGGGAACGAAGAGCCCGCCTTGCCGCATTTCCGTCATCACCGCGAAGCCATCCACTCCCGGAAGCATCACATCCAGAATCACCACGTCGATGGGCAGGGATTGGGCGCGCAGCGAGGCCAATGCGGCTTCCCCAGTCTCCACCACCTGCACCTGATAGCCTTCCGCCTCCAGATTGAAGCGCAGCCCTTCGGCGAGGTGCTGCTCGTCTTCCACAACCAGAATCCGGCTCATTTGACGATGGGAAGCTGCAGCACGAAGGTGGCTCCGCGTCCCGGACCCTCGCTTTCCGCCCAGGCGCGGCCGCCGTGCCGTTTGGCGACGGAGCGAACAATGAACAACCCCAGGCCGGTGCCTTTGACACGCGTGGCCAGCGCCCCCGGCACGCGGTAAAAGCGCTTGAAGATGCGCTTCAGCTCGCTCTTCTCGATGCCGGGCCCGTGGTCGGTCACCCGCACGGTCACAAAGCGTCCGTCGCTCTTGGCAGTCTCCACGGTGACGTTGACGTCGTTGCCGGAATACTTCACCGCGTTATCGATGAGGTTGGAAAGCGCGGCTTGCACTTCATCCGGGTCGCCTACGATGGTGACCGCCGGACCCGGACGGTATTGCAATGCGCCGGGCGGCACGTGATGCAGCGCGCGCGTGCGTTCCACGCATTGCTCGATGACCCCGCTCAGCTCGATGCGCGAGAGGTTGAGCTTGCGGCTGGATGCCCCGACGCGGCCCGTGCGCAGGACCTGCTCGACGGTCTCCAGCAGCCGTTCGCTATCCTCCACCATGATGCGGTAGAATTCCTTGCGCTTGGCTTCGTCCACCGCGCGCGTCTGGAGCGTTTCCAAATAAAGCCTGATGGATGCGATGGGCGTCTTCAGCTCGTGCGTGACCGCATTGATGAAGGCGTCGTGCTGGGCATTGCGCCGGATTTCGTGCACCAGGAAAGTCGTATTGAGCACCACGCCGCTGATGATCGCAAACGCCAGCAATGTGCCCAGGAATAGCAGTATGCCGGTGCGCCAGTTGAGCAGCACCCAACCGACGTAGAGCAGGATGATAACGGAGATCAGGCCGACGCCGAGCGCGATGAAAAAAGCGACCGACTTCTGCCGCCCAGCGACCACCATAACTTCAGCTTAACAGGCGCGTGGCGCACGCTTCAGCGTCGCTTCAGCGTGCCGCGGCGAACTCAGTTCCCCCATCGCCGAACTGAAGACCGGCGGTTGGCAGGCGAAAGCGCCTGCCCCACCCATGCCAGTCTTTTGTTACGCTGCGTCCCGTTCCGCCAGTTCACTAGTGACCTTGGCCACCTTGATGCCCTTCGCAATCCCGAAGAATTTCAGGATCTGGATCTGGATCCACGACATATCGAACTCATACCACGTCAACCCATGCCGGGCGGAAGTGGGATGCGCGTGATGGTTGTTGTGCCAGCCTTCGCCGAACGTGATCAGGGCCACCAGGAAGTTGTTGCGGGAATCGTCCCGCGTAGCGAAGCGCCGCGAGCCCCACATGTGCGTGGCGGAGTTCACCAGCCAGGTGGCGTGCAACCCGATCACCACCCGCAGGGCGACCCCCCACAGCACCATCGAAACCCCGCCGATGGCAAACAGCAGGCCCGCCAGCAGAGCGTTCGGAAGCCAGTGGTTGTTGTTCAGCCAGACGTAGAATCGATGTTTCGCCAGATCGGGGGCGTACTTCGACATGAGCTTCGTATTGTTATGCTTGGCCTCGCCAAACAGGATCCAGCCCACGTGCGCCCACCAGCCGCCGTCGCGCGGTGAGTGCGGATCGCCGGGCTGATCGGATTTCTGGTGGTGTATGCGGTGCGTGGCCACCCAGAAGATCGGCCCTCCCTCGAAGGTCAGCGCGCCGCAGACGGCAAACATATATTCCAGGGCCAATGGCACCTGGTACGACCGGTGCGTGTGCAGCCGGTGGTAGCCCATGCTGATGCCCAGACCCGTGGCAAACCAGAGGAGGAAAAGCATCACGGCGAGGTTGACCCAAGTGAACATGAAGAACGCGGCGATGGCGCCTATATGCAAAAACACCAGCACCAGGGTGGTCGTCCAATTCAGGCTTTGACGTTCGGGAAACTCGATCAGGTCGGTAGTCAGCTTCTCGGCTGTAACTGTGGGCACATTTTCACGCTAGCAGGGAAACCGCGCGTCGTTTGTAAGAGTTATGTAATTTCGATTACTATCGTTTGGATATAGGCTGGGCGGCGCATTCGACCGGTTTTTGTGGGGCAGGCAATCCTGGCTGCAGCCGGCTTTTCAGCCGGCTTGGACGCGCCACGCGGGTCTTGGCCGCGATGTCGAGCCGGCCATTTTCCTCTATAATCCATTTCCATGCCCCTGAATCTCACACGCCGTACGTTCGTCGGCTCCCTGGTAGCCTTGCCGGGCTTCGCCTTCGAGACCACCAAGCCGGACCTGGTCCTCTACAACGGCAACATCTACACGGTCGACGATGCGGAGCCGCATGCGCAGGCCGTGGCCGTTGCCAACGGCCGGTTTCTGGCCGTCGGCGGCAACAGCGATGTCCTGAATCTGGCGTCCGCGGGGACCAAGAAACTCGACCTCGGTGGCAAGACGGTGCTCCCCGGCTTCAATGACGCGCATTGCCATCCCGCCCCGGCCGGCCTGAACATGGTGGTCGCGGTGAACTGCGACCTGCCCTCGATCGCCGCGATTCAATCCGCGCTGCGCGCCCGCGCCGCCAAAACGCCGCGGGGCCAATGGGTCCTCGGCTTCCAATACGACGACACCAAAGGCGCCGAAGGGCGTCCGCTGGCTCGCGCGGACCTGGATGCCGCCGTCCCCGATCAGCCGGTAAAGGTGACGCATCGCGGAGGCCACACGGCGTTTTACAATTCAGCCGCCTTTCGCCTGGCGGGCATCGACGCCAAAACGCCGGACCCGCCGGGCGGCAGATTCGATCGCGACTCCGCCGGAAACCTCACCGGGCGCGCCGCCGACAATGCCAACGAGGCGTTCCACATCCCGGATCCCGCCACCCGCGATAACGCGCGCGAGGGCATCAAACTTATCACTAAAATGATGGCGCGCGCCGGAATCACCTCCATCACCGAAGCGGATGCTTCGACCAACGACCTGCGCGGGTATCAGGATGCGCGCGAAGGCGGCGAACTTTCCGCGCGCGTTTACTGCCTCATGCACTACGACGCGCTGGACAATTTGATAGCCTCCGGCATCCGCACGGGGCTGGGCGACGAGTGGATACGGATCGGCGGCTGCAAAATGTTTTGCGACGGGTCGATCTCCGAGCGCACCGCCCGGCTTTCGCGGGCCTACGAAGGCAGCCCCAACGATTTCGGCCTCCTGGTGTTGACCGAAGAAGAGCAATATGCGCATGCCCGCAAAGCCCACCTGGCCGGCTGGCAGGTTTGCACGCACGCCAACGGCGACGTGGCCATCGACCAGACGCTGCGCGTCTACAAGCGGCTGCAGCGGGAAGCGCCGCGCCGCGATCCGCGGTTCCGCCTGGAACACTGCACGCTGGTCAACGACGCGCTGGTCGCCCGCATTCGTGCGCTGGGCGCGATTCCCACGCCGTTCTCGTCGTACGTGTATTTCCACGGCGAGAAGATGCATTTCTACGGCGCCGAGCGGTTGAATCATATGTTCGCCCTGCGGAGTTTTCTGGATGCGGGTATACGCCCCACACAAGCTTCGGATTTCACCGCCTCGCCTTTCGATCCCATGATGGCGCTCGAATCCGAAGTGACTCGCACGGATACACAGGGCCGCGTTTGGGGTCCGCAACAGCGCATCACCGTGGAAGAAGCGATCCGCGTCGGCACGGTGAATGGCGCTTATGCGTCGTATGAAGAGAAGATCAAGGGTTCGATCGCTGCCGGGAAGCTAGCCGATTTGGTGGTTCTGGGACGGGACCCTCTGCGGGAAGACCCGCACACGATTATCAATATTCCGGTAGAACGGACGATGGCTGGCGGGCGCTGGACTTGGGAGGGGTGATTAGCCTGTTCACTCCTGCCTGCCGCGCCGGCGCTCTTGCGGGCGCAACGCGCCGCCACTTCTTCGGTATGGGCGTGATGCGGCAACTCGACCGCCACCACAATTTCCGAGTAGTGCAGCATTCGTCTGCAAGGCGGATCGATTGTCACTTTACATCGTGGGAATCCGGTGTGCCGTCCGACCACTTGCCGACCGGGATCAGGAATATAGTTAACCGGCCCGGAATCTCCTCGAAGCCGATCATGGGAGAGCCCGGCATCCCTGCGCCCCAAGATTTGGGTTCCGTTCGTTCGGCCCAGAACATCAGATGCGGATGCCAGTGCCCGGCCTGATCGCCCAGATAGCCTTGCTTCGACAGCATGTAGCTCATCGCACCGGCTTCGAGCGCGGGCAGTTCCTTCCTGTCGAGAGCGGAGTTGATCGCGTCGAACATCTGGGTTTCCGATTTCCCCGCCAGGGCCAGCCGGGTTCTCGCAATGATGATGGGGAGGTATGTTCGCACCGCCGGTGGATTGAAGCAGAGCGGCCCTCGGATCTTGGGATTCCAAAACTCGGGATTCCCACGCTCTGCCGTCCACGAGCGTTCCACCATACACACGAAACCGTTCGTGCCCTTAACTGCCGTTTCGTACCCTTGTCGCTCCAGGACCATTACCTCCGCGTTATCCGCGATGCTCGGTGGGGCGGCACTTCTCGCCATGGCTATTTCGGCATTGCGGTCCGCAATCAAGTATTGGTCAAGCGGGGTCATGCTGGGATAGGGAGTGTCCGTTTTTTGCGCCTGTACTACCAGGCCCAGCAGGAGCGCCGCTGGGATTACCCTTAGCATTCCGATCTCCTCCAATTCTCCTAGGATACGCTAGTGTCACATGGAATGCGGCTTGAGACCCGAATGGGGCCGTTATGTTTCGTCCTATTCCGATTTGAGCGAAGCCATATCGATCGAGAAGCGGTACTTCACATCGGACTTGAGCAGTCTATCGTAGGCTTCGTTGACCTTCTGTATGGAGATGACTTCGACATCTGCGGTGATGTTATGCGCACCGCAAAAATCGAGCATCTCCTGGGTCTCGGGGATGCCGCCGATGGGCGAGCCGGAGAGGCTTCGGCGTTTGAAAATAAGGCCGAAGCCAGAGAGAGCGAAAGGCTTCTCCGGCGCGCCGACGAGGGTGATATTGCCGTCGCGGCGGAGGAGGTGAATGTAGGCGTCGATGTCGTGATTGGCGGAAACCGCATCGAGAATGAAGTCGAAGCTGCCGGCGTGCTTTTGCATCTCGACGGCATTGCGGGAGACTACCACTTCATTGGCGCCGAGGCGGAGCGCGTCTTCCTTCTTGTTGGGTGACGTCGTAAACACAACGACGTGGGCCCCGAGAGCGTGAGCAAACTTCACGGCCATGTGGCCCAGTCCGCCGAGACCCACCACGCCAACCTTCTTGCCTTCCGTGACGCCCCAGTGGCGCATGGGTGAGTATGTTGTGATTCCGGCGCAGAGGAGCGGCGCGGTTCCGGCGAGATCGAGGTTCCCAGGGACCTGCAGCACAAAGCGCTCATCGACGACTATGCTGTCGGAATAGCCCCCGTAGGTGACCCCTCCGAGATACTTGTCCGGGGAGTTATAAGTGAGGGTCCCGTTCGGGCAGAACTGCTCGAGGCCAGCCTGGCACTCGGGACAGGTACGATCCGAATCGACCATGCAACCGACCGCAGCGAGATCGCCGGTCTTGAACTTGGCGGCTGCGGAGCCGACGCTGGTGATACGGCCGACGATCTCGTGGCCGGGGATGCAGGGGTAGACCGTTGGCATGACGCTCTTCCACTCATTACGCACCTGGTGGAGATCGGAGTGGCAGATACCGCAGAATAGTATCTCGATCTGTACGTCATGTCCGGTGGGATCGCGCCGCGCGACCGTCGTCGAAGCAAGCGGCGATGTCGCGCTGGCGGCGGAATAAGCTCTCGTTTTGTACATGGATTGACGCTCCTATTGGCTCCCTTTGTATTGTTCATCGGTGACGTGTTCCATCCAGTCGACCACCTTGCCGTCGAGGTTTTCCTGAATGGCGATGTGCGTCATGGCCGTGGTGGGCGCGGCTCCGTGCCAATGGTTCTCTCCGGGCGCGAACCAGACGACGTCTCCCGGCCGGATTTCCTCGACCGGTCCGCCCCAACGTTGTGCCCGGCCACAACCGGCGGTCACGATGAGGGTCTGGCCTAGCGGGTGGGTGTGCCATGCGGTCCGCGCGCCTGGCTCGAAAGTGACGCTGGCGCCTTGAACCAGGGCCGGATCGGGTGCCTGGAAAAGCGGATCGATGCGTACCGTGCCGGTGAACCACTCGGACGGTCCCTTGGCTGAAGGCTGCGAGCCAACTCTCTTGATGTCCATTCTTTGAACTCCTTCGCGTGGCCATTCAGCGGCCGGTCATCTGCTCCAGCTTTTCGGGGTACCGGGCGCCTTCGACCGTGATCTTTGAGGCGGCGTTCTCGATTTCACTGAGATCGCCGGGCGTGAGTTCGACTGACAGTGCCCCGATGTTTTCGTCCAGGCGATGCAGCTTTGTGGTGCCTGGGATCGGCACAATCCACGGCTTCTGGGCCAGCAGCCAGGCGAGTGCGATCTGAGCAGGTGTCGCCTTCTTCCGCTCCGCGATGCTGCCGAGCAGATCAACGAGGGCCTGATTCGCCTTGAGAGCCTCCGGCGTGAAGCGAGGCAGGGTGCTGCGGAAGTCGGTGCTGTCGAACTTCGCATTTTCGTCGATCTTGCCCGTGAGGAAGCCCTTGCCGAGCGGGCTGTACGGGACCAAGCCAATACCGAGTTCCTCGAGCGTAGGGATCACTTCGGCTTCAGGGCGTCTCCACCACAGCGAGTATTCGCTCTGGAGAGCGGTGACTGGCTGGACGGCGTGCGCGCGACGTATAGTTTTCACGCCCGCTTCAGAAAGGCCGAAGTGCTTGACCTTGCCTTCCTGAATCAGGTCCTTCACCGCTCCAGCTACGTCTTCGATAGGCACGTCGGGGTCGACCCGGTGCTGATAGAGCAAATCGATGACATCCACCTTGAGCCGCTTGAGCGAGCCCTCGGCGGCTTGCTTGATGTGCTCTGGGCGGCTATTCAGGACCGGCGCTCCCTTCATCCCGCGGGCATCGGAGCCAGGGGGGAAGTCGAACCCGAACTTGGTAGCGATCACCACACGGCCGCGGAAGGGAGCGAGAGCTTCGCCCACGAGTTCTTCGTTCAAGAACGGGCCGTAAACCTCGGCGGTGTCGAAGAACGTGATGCCGCGTTCCACGGCTGCCCGGATAAGAGAGGTCATCTCCTGCTTGTCTTTGGGCGGACCGTAAGAAAAGCTCATTCCCATGCAGCCGAGCCCGAGGGCCGATACCTCCAGGCCCCTATTTCCAAGTTTGCGCTTTTGCATTGTTTCTCCTGAGGAAGTGTTTTCCTCTTCTCCAGGTTAGAATCGAACGCCCCCGGTGCGGTATCCCGATCCTGCCGATTTATTGCCTATTCCTCTTCGACTGTTGATTCACGCACAGTGCCAGGGGCTATTCTAGGGTAGAGGAGGGCTAAACCGCGATTATGAAAAACCACCTGGGAGACGGCACTCCGTTGCCGGATCGAGCACGGGAATTGCGGGCGGAGCTGGCTCGCAAGATTGCCTTGTTCATTGGCTCCGCAGAGAACCGGGCAACGGATATTCCCGGGCTGACGCTCCACCGCAGGACCGCCCCAACCGCTCCGTGCTCCATGACTTACGAGCCGGGCGTGACCGTGATCGCCCAGGGGCGAAAGCGAGTAGAACTCGGGCGCAACATTTTCATCTACGATGCGTCGCGATTCCTGCTGACGTCCGTCGACTTGCCGGTCGTCAGCCGGGTGATCGAGGCAAGTGAAAAGGCGCCTTGCCTGGCGTTGTCGCTCAAACTTGAAATGCCCGTGGTCCGAGAGCTTCTCAGCCGCGAGGAGATGCAGGTGGCCGAGGCGCCGTCCGACAGTCCTGGCATGGCGACCGGTGAGACCACGGTGGAATTTCTCAGTGCATGCTGCCGGCTGGTGGACCTGCTGGACACGCCGCGGGACATTCCCGTTCTCGGTGGCCTGATTCAGCGCGAGATCGTCTACCGAATCCTGCGCAGTGCGGAGGGAGCGCGCCTTCGCGGGATTGCCACGCTAGGAGAGCAGAGCCAGCGGACGGCACGAGCGATCGCCTGGATCAGGGCGAACTATGCGAAGCCGCTGCGGGTGGAGGATGTCGCGGAAATCGCGGGCATGGGCGTCTCCACGCTGCACCATCATTTCCGAGTGCTGACCGCCATGAGTCCTCTGCAGTACCAGAAGCAGCTTCGGTTGCAGGCGGCGCGGGGACGCATGCTCATGGATGGTCTGGACGCCGCCAGCGCGGCCTTTGAGGTGGGATACGAAAGCGCCAGCCAATTCAACCGGGAATACAGCCGTTTCTTCGGACAGCCGCCGATGCGGGATATTCGAACGCTTCGCTCGCCAAGCGCGCCGGCGTTGGAGTCGGTGGGTACTTGATAGCGCCTCGACGTGGCGCAGGCATTCCTGCAGGCGCAGGCGAGCTTTGCTCGACTGAACTCCTCCCTTTGGCTTGTCTCACAAAGGTAGGTTTTGGCAACATCGCCGGAGCCGGAGAAGCAACCGACCTTCCCCCGCGCTTTTGTGTGTTGGCTTTTTGTGTTGACAAACGTCACTGGCTGCGGAACCTGTTTGAACAGGACGACGGCCGCAGGGTTGGAGCCGATCAAGTGGATCGTTTGCGGTTGATCCTTTCGGCGCTCGATCAGGCCGGTGAGGTGCGGGACATGAACCAGCCCGTTTCGATTGCACCCATTGAAGGGCAACCGTAAAGGCGTGTGGGCCGTGACGGTCAGGGCCAACTGGCGGGTGACCTTCGCGACGCCTACGACGTGGACTTGGAAGATTACCATTAGGAAGGACGACGCCATGCCGATGAAAAATCCCGTACACCCCGGCGCACTCGCCCAGGCTAACCTTGACGAACTTAACCTAAGTGTGGCCGAGGCGGCAAAATCTATGAAGATCACGCGCCAGCAGCTTCACAACGTGATGCAAGGCAGAAGCGCCGTTACGCCTCAGATGGCGTTGCGCTTTGAAATGGCCTTTGGCGGCAGCGCCGATTATGTGGCTACGAATGCAGGCCGCGTATGATCTTGCCCAAGCGCGAAAGCATCAAGCGAAAATGAACATCCCGCGCCTTGTCGAGCATCCGTCGCTTTAAACGCGGCGTGTCGCACAATGAAATGTCGTGGGGAATGCCTGGGACATTGGCGCCCTGGCCGGCGTCCTGGCGAAGTGATGGTCCCCTTAATTCTCCTGGGTCACACCCAATCCGAACGCTGACCCACCGTCCCCGACAGGTGCGGCTTATTCTGTTACGATGACCTTGTATGTCCGATCCGGCCGCAAACTCGCCGCGTGAACTCATGCGCCTGTGGGTGGCCGCGTGGCGGCAGGCGGGCCTGGAACTCGACGAGGTGCGGCGGCGCGAAATCGAATGCGCCGATACTCAGGAGGCGGTCGGCAACTGTTCGAAACCGGCGGAGATCCCATCGACATCCCGCCTCCGCCCGCGTCCTCCGGTTTGGTCGATCAGCAGGCATGGTTTGCAAAGATGCGGCCGGCTGACCCGCGTCGATGACGCCTCTATTGGAGGCGGCACGCGATCTTCAGGCTTTTCTCACCGAGCGCCAATGGAAGTTCTGCATCATTGGGGGCATCGCACTACTGCGCTGGGGCGAGCCCCGTTTTACTCGCGGCGTGGACGTGACCTTGGTAAATGGATTCGGACGGGAAGACGAGTTCATCGCTCCGCTCCTGCAATCGGGTTATCGGGGACGCGTGACGGACGCCGCGGGGTTTGCGCACCGGAACCGTGTCCTGCTGCTCAACGCTCCTGGCGGCACGCCCGTCGACATCGCGCTCGGCGGGTTGCCGTTCGAAGAGGAAATGGTGGAACGATCCAGCTTGTTCGAGTTCACACGTGGGTGCCGGTTGCGCACTTGTTCGGCGGAGGATCTCATTATCCTGAAGCTCTTCGCCTTCCGGCCGCGAGACGTGCCCGATGTGGAGACCGAGGTGGTGCGGCAACGCGGAGCGCTGGACTGGGATCACATCGAGCGCCATCTTGGAGCACTGTCAGAGCTCAAGGAGCAGCCTGAGATCATGGCAACATTCGCCAGATTGCGCGGTCGATACCCACCCGCTTAGGCAGAAATCCGCTGGGCAAAGAATGCTACGGCGAACTACGCAAAGCCGCTGCGGGTGGAAGATGTCGCGGAGATCGCGGGTATGGGCGTGTCCACGCCGCACCACCATTTCCGGGTGTTGACCACCATGAGTCCTCTTCAGTATCAGAAACAGCTTCGGTAGCAGGCAGCGCGGGGACGCATGCTGATGGATGGCTTGGACGTCGCCAGCGCGGGCTTCGAGGTCGGATACGAAGCGCCAGCCAATTTAACCGTGAATACGGCCGGTTCTTCGGCCAACCGCCGATGCGGGATATTCGGACTCTTCGCTCGCCAAGCGCTCCGGCGTTGGATTCGGTCAGCAAAGGGTAAGACACAACACCGGCCCCCGGCCCCCGACCCCTGGCCCCGGCGAGCAGAGCTCGCCCTGCTATCCTGTCATCGATGCCTGAACGCCTACGCTTCGCCGACGCCCGCTTCCTGCTGATCTGCTTCCTTCTGCTGGCGGCCACCGTCTGGTTCTCCGCCCGCTATTTCCACCGCGCTTTCCCCGAAGCTTCTATCGATTTCCGCGTCACGCGCGAGCAGGCCCGCACCTTGGCCGAGAACTTTCTCTCCGCGCAGGGGTTCACGCTGAACTCATATCGCCAAGCCTCCCGCTTCAGTTACGACGAGACCACCAAAACCTTCCTGGAGCGCGAGCTCGGCCTGGAGCAGGCCAATCGCCTGATGGGCAGCCGCGTGCGTTTGTGGCGCTGGTCCTGGCGCTGGTTCCGGCCCTTGCAAAAGGAAGAATTCCGCGTGGACGTTACGCCTGCAGGCGACCCCGCCGGCTTCCAGCATGCCATCCCCGAAGCCGCCGCACGCCCCAGCCTGACCGCCGAGCAGGCCCGCGCCGTGGCCGAGCGTTTTCTCCGCGACACCATGCATCGCGACCCCACCAGCCTTGACTTCGTGGAAGGCTCCAGTGTCACACGCCCCGCGCGCACGGACCACACCTTCACCTGGAAGGAGCACGATTTCGACATCAAAGATTCCACTTACCGGCTGGAAGTGACGGTCCTGGGCAGTGAGGTGGGCGGCTATCGCGAGTATCTGAAGGTCCCCGAAAACTGGACGCGCGCTTACGAAGGATTGCGCTCGCGGAACCTGACTGCGCAGACCATCGATACCGGCCTGCTGATGCTGCTGGCCGTGGCCCTGCTGGTCGTCATCCTGCTGCGCGTGCGTAGCCACGATATACGCTGGCGGCGCGGGGCCGTGGTGGGCGCCATCGGCGGCGTGCTGTATTTTCTCGCCAACTGGAACGGGCAGCCTCTGGCCGAGTTCTCCTATCCCACCACGGATTCCTATGCCAACTTCATCGCTCAGGAATTTCTGCGCAACCTCACCGGAGCGTTGGCGGCCGCCGGCTTGCTGTTCGTACTGACCGCGGGCGCCGAGCCGCTCTATCGCGAAAGCTATGGCGTGCGCATCTCGCTCGGCAACCTGTTCAGCCCGCGCGGGCTGCGCACGAAGAAATTCTTCCTGGGCGCGATCCTGGGCCTGACTCTCACGGGCGTCTTTGTCGCTTACCAGACGGGCTTCTACATGGTGGCGTATCATTTCGGCGCATGGTCGCCCGCGGACGTGCCCTATGACGATCTGCTCAACACGCGTCTGCCCTGGCTCTTCGTTCTGCTTGGCGGATTTCTGCCGGCCGTGTCCGAAGAGTTCCTGTTCCGCATGTTCGCCATTCCGTTCCTTACGAAACTGGTGCGCAAGGTGGGCATCGCGGTTATACTGGCGGGCTTCATCTGGGGCTTCGGACATGCCGGATATCCGCAGCAGCCCTTCTGGATCCGGGGCGTGGAGGTGGGAATTGGAGGCGTGGCGTTGGGCGTGATCATGCTGCGCTTCGGCATCCTGCCGACCCTGGTATGGCATTATTCCGTGGACGCGATGTACACCGCGCTGCTGCTCTTGCGGTCGCACAATCCGTATTTCATGTTCTCGGGTGCGGCCGGCGCTGGCATTATGGTGATGCCGGTTCTGGTGGCATGGATTGCCTACCTGCGGCGCGGCGGCTTCGCACCGGAAACCGGCCTGACGAATGCCGATGAAGGCACCGCGGAACAGGTCCCCGATGTGCCCGTCTCCGGCTCGCCTGAGCCGGTGCCCGATCTGCCGTCCGGGGTGTGGTCGACTCGCCGCAGTGTGGCCGCTGTGCTGGTCGTCGTCGTTGCCGCTGTGGTTGTGATCACCGTCCACCCGCAGGAGTTCGGCGACGAACCGGGCTTTGCGTTCGGCTCCGCGCATGCCCGCACGATCGCGGACCAGTTCGCGCGCGCACAAGGCTTTCCAATCGGGAGCTATCGCGCGGTTGCGTTCCCGGTCACCAGGTGGGATGACGACGACGCCCGGCTGACCGGCAAATACTTCGTGGAACGCCGCGACGTGGCCTACGTGGCCAACGCTTTTCGCCGCGACGTGCCTCTGCACAGTTGGACCGTGCGCTATTTCAAGCCGCTCGAGCGCGAAGAGATGCAGGTTTCGATCGATCCAGACAGCGGGCGCGTCTTTGCGTTCAACCATGTGTTGCGCGAAGACCAGCCTGGCGCTGATTTGTCCGCCGATGCCGCGCGGCAGATTGCGGCTGAATTTCTGGCGTCGCGCGGCATCGATCTCCAGAAGTTGGAGCCCAAGGAAACCACCTCCGAGAAAAAGAAGGCGCGCCGCGATCACACGTTGGTGTGGGAAGCCAAGGCGGGCGACCCGCGCAATCTGGATGAAGCGCGCTTCCGCGTACGCGTGGAAGTGGCTGGCGACCGGGTGGTCTCGCTCAGCACTTTCTGGAAACTCCCGGAGACCTTCGCGCGCGCGCGTTCCCAGCGCAATGCGCTGTCGAACGTGTTGTTGGGATTGCGCATCGTGGTGTTCGCCAGCTTGCTGGTGCTGGCCATCTGGCTGTTGATCGAACGCACGCGCCAGCACGCGCTGGGCTGGCGCCGCGCGTTGTGGGTGGCGCTGCCGCTCGGAGGAATTGCGTTGGCCGGCATGGCCCTGAATTTCCCGCTGCTGTTGAGCCAATACCCTACGACATTTCCCCTGGAATCTTTCGAGGTGGTGATGATCGTCGGATTGGCGATCGGGGCCTTGGCACTTTTCGTGGCGCTGGCTTGCGCGGCAGCTCTTATTCTGGCCCTGCGGCCCGACGCCTTGGCCGTATTCGAGCATGCCAACCGAAGGCTGCTGGGCCGCGACGCTTTGCAAGCCGCCGTGCTGGCCGCCATGGGAGTAGCCGCGCTGGACCGGCTACGCTGGCTGGCGATCGATCGCTTCCACCCGCACGCGCTGCTCTCCGCCAGCGCGCGGACTGTCTTTGCGAGCGCCTCCCCGGCGGCGTCGGGATTCGCTGGGGCTTCGCAGGAGATGCTGTTCTGGATAGCCCTGCTGGTGCTCGCTGTCCACGCGGTGCGATCGCTCCAACGCTGGCCGGGAGCGGCAATTCTGGCGGGCTTCCTAGCTGCGGCGGCGCTTGTGCCATCCTCGGCCCACACCGCCGGCGAATTCTTCCTGTATTACGGGATTGGTCTCGTCTACCTCACAGCAGTTGTGCTGTTTGTGGCGTGCTTCGCGCGCGATAACTATCTCGCATATCTGTTGACGGCCTGGGTTCTCGCGCTTGGCGAAAAGGCCGCCGCTCTGATCGGGCAACTCGACGGTGTCCTTCAGGGCATCGCGCTGATCGTGGTGCTGCTGGCCGCGTTGTTATGGGCGGCCGCTCCCGCGCTGGTCCGCCGCAGGCCGAGCTGACGCATCAACCTTCCAAATCGTTGATACGCCGCTCGTGGTTCTCCGCCACGCGCGCCAGACGGGTAATCGCCTCCATCATCTGCGCTGCGCGCTTATCCATCTGCGCTGCGCGCACCTCGTTATGTTCGGCTATTACCGCCAGGCTGCGGATCTTCTCGGTCGTTTCGCGCTCCAGGTCGCGATGCAGACTGGTGAGCAATTCCACGCTCTCTGTGAGCGCCTGCAAGCGTTCATCAATCGTCATGCACTATTAGCTTGACATACCGGCGCAGGGAATTCCACGCGGCCCACCGCGGCGGTTCTCCTGGACGATTGTTATTGCGCCTGCGGATTCGGCGGGCTCCCGTTCCCGCCGCGGCGCATGGATTCGAGGAAGGCCTGCAGCTTTTCTTCAGTGATCAATTGCGCGGCGGCGAGTTGGGTGATCTTCTGGTCGAATTTCTCATCCAGCTCGCGCCGGCGCCTCCGCTCGTTGCGCGCCTCGCGTACACCCATGACGAAGGCCCGCCGCATGTCAGGTCCGCAACCTGTCGCCCTCTCGGCGAATATCGGCCATTTCGCTGTCGTGCCGCTCCTCGGCTGCAATTTGCCGCTTCTCCATCAACTCCACGCTTTGCGTCAGGGCTTCGTGGCGCTCCACCAGTTTTTCCAGCCGTTCATCAATAGTCAAGCTTATTTGATCGTGGCTCTTCGGCGCGGGCGCGTCGAGGGGCGTGCTAACGTTAACGTAAGCATGTCCGCGGATGTACAGGCGGCGATCGAGCGTTTTCTCGCGTCGTCCCGCCAACCCGCTCTGCTTGAACCAGGCGAGCCGTTGTTGCCGCTGGCGGCGGATAACATCAGCCTTCAACTGCGCGGCTCGCGGCTTACCCTACAGGCGTGGGATCAGACTCACAACTTGGTGCGCCGCGTTACCGGCGTGGCGGGCGAGGCGCGCGGGCGTCTGGAATTGATCGTGGAGCGCTTCGCGCGCAAAGAGGGCCGCCTCTTCCTGGTGGATCTGGCGCGCCCCTCCAGCCTGGATTTCCAGCGCCGCAGCGAGCGCCTGATCTTCCGCGAGCGCTTCCGCCAGTTTCTTACGCGGCAGTTCGCCGGTTGGACGCTCGCCGAAATCAGCGCCGAGCCGAACCTGGAAGCCAGCCTCTCGCCGAGCTTTCCACGCGCGTTTCTGCGCCGCGGGCCAACCGGTTGGGCCGCGATCGCCGCGCCGCCGGAAAGCGATGCCTCCGGCGTGCTCACTTTCGGGCTGATCTGGCTCGATCATTTGCGGCGTCGCGAAAAACGCCTGGCCATCGAAGGACTGGCGATCTACGTGCCACGCGGCCAGGAGCGGATCACCAGCCTGCGGCTCCTCTGGCTCAACGAAGAGGTTGCGCGCTACGAGCTGTTCGGTTATGACGAGCACGATTTCGCGGCGCACCTCGATCCTCACGATTTCGGAAACGTGGATACGCGCGTGGAGGTTTGCCGTCGCCCGGCGCCGCTGGGAGCGTTGGAGCGGCTGCTGGAATCGCCGGAAGTGGAGCGGGTCGCCCGGCACGATGGCGCGGTCAGCCTGCGCGTGCGCGGCGTGGAGTTCGCGCAGGTGTCGGAAGGCGGCGTCCGGTTCGGTATCGCCGAGCGCAGCGCCGCTGGCGCACATCATTTGCCCGAGATCGAGCGACTGGCGCGCGACCTGGCCGAGCGGCGATCTCCCGCCGCGGCCGACCACGAACATCCGCTCTATCGCCAGAATCCGGAAGCTTGGCTGGAATCGCAAGTGCGGGCGGAGATCGAGCAGATTTACGCGCCGCTGCTGCGCGCGCCAGTCTACGATCAGGTGCCCGCGTTCGCTGCTGGGGATCGGGGTGTCCTGGACCTGCTGGCGGTGGAGCGCTCCGGCCGGCTCGCCGTGCTGGAACTGAAAGCCACCGCCGATCTGCGGCTGCCTCTGCAAGCCCTGGATTACTGGCTGCGCGTCAAGTGGCACCTGGATCGCAACGAGTTTACGCCGAACGGTTATTTTCCCGGCCTGGCCTTGCGTCCGGAGCCGCCGCGCCTGTTCTTGGTGTCGCCCGCGCTCGAATTCCACCCGGCCACCGAAACCATTCTGAGTTATTTCCAACCATCCATCGATGTGGAGCGCGTCGGCGTCGGAGTAGAATGGCGGAAGGGCTTGCAAGTGATGTTCCGGCTACGCGGAGCGGAACGGCCCTGAAACGTGGAAAGCTCACTATGCTGCAATACTTAAAGCAAGCCCGCGCCGCCGTCTCGCTGCTCAATCCGGATGAAGTGCGGCTGCGCGCCGAGCGCCGTCTGGCCATAGGGTTGGTTTCGTCGGACAGCCCGGCATATGCCGAGATCGAGGACTTCCTGGCGCCTTCCGGCGTCTCGCACAACAAGCGCATGGAAGTGATGCAGTACGTGTATCGCGCCTGTGATCCGGGCATTCCCGAAAAGTTCGACGTGGTGCTATATGAACAGGGCCTGCCCTGCCCTTCCACCGCGTTTACCTTTTTCCGCGACGATCCCGAGCGCACCATCTCGGATATCCTGAATGCGCGCGAAGACCTGGGCCTCGCCCTAGCGCGCAATTTCGATCCTTTCCGGCGGCCGGTGGTGGAGCGGCTCATCAACTCCATCGCACGCGAGAACGCCATCTTTGCCGTCGCCAGCGCCCTGCCGAATGTCCTGCCGAGCCTGCTCGAACTGCCCTGGTCCATAGGCGAGTTCGCTTCCGACACGGCCTTTATCACTATGAACCAGGTGCGCATGGCGTTTCTGGTAGCGGCGGCCAGCGACCAGAGGGTAGGCTACGGCGAGCAGAAAGTCGAGCTGGGGTCCATTCTGGCCGGCGCTTTCGGTTGGCGTGCGCTCGCCCGCGAACTGGTCGGATTTATCCCGCTGGGCGCCGGTCTCATCCCCAAAGGCGCGATTGCCTACGCTGCGACATACGTCCTGGGCAAGGGCTTGGAGCACTTCTACGGCGTCGGCTACGGCTACACCCGGGCGCAAAGACGCGACGCTTACCAGGTGGCCTACGAGCGTGGGAAGAGCGTAGTAGGCGCGGTCGTGCACCGGCACGGAGCTACTGCGGCGAAGGAAGACACCAGTTCGTGATCAGGCTGTTGTAGGAGGGCTCCATGAAATTTCTGGTGCTGTGGCATCTCGAAGTTGCGCGGCTGAGTCCCGAGGTGATCGCCGCGGTTCTAAAGCAATTCGCATACGGGAAGAAACTCGAAGCGGACGGCAAACTCGAATGCCGTTACCACATCGTGGGTAGACACGGCGGCGCCTGGATCTACAAGGCTAGCTCGAATGAGGAGCTCGAACGACTGCTGGCCATGGCGCCCGTGTATAACTTCGCGAAATATGAGGTCCTGCCGCTGGCGGAGATGGGCGACCCGGCCGCGGTGCTCGGCAAGGCTGGCTAGCAGGACGGTGGAGCAGGCGAAAGCGCGTGCCCCACCTTACAATAAAGATTGTGCGCTTTGAGATCTACCGCGCGGAAGCGGCCAGCATCCTGTCCTCCACTTCCGGCTTCATCGCCCAGGCGGGCTTCACGCACTCTCTGTCCCCGGCGCGCAATTGCACGTTCGCCTGCACGTATTGCTATGTCCCCACCATGCGCGTCTACGGCGGATTGAAACCGGAAGACTGGAACCACTGGGGCAGGTTCACCACCTTCAAAAGCAACGCGCCCGAGCTGCTGCGCAAATCGCTGCGGGCAGACCAGGTGATTTACTGCTCGCCGCTGGTGGACCCCTATCAGCCGGCGGAGGAAACCGAGGGACTGATGCCGCGCCTGCTGGATGCACTGATCGAGCATCCACCCCGCGTCTTTGCGCTGCAGACGCGCGGCCCGTTGATCCTGCGAGACCTGGGGCGGTTGCGTCAACTCGCCGAGCGCACCACGTTGCGCTTGAGCTTCTCGGTAACCACGGACTGCGATCGCGTGCGCCGGTTTTACGAGCCGCATTGCGCGCCTGTTCCCGAGCGCCTGGAAACGTTGCGCCGCCTGCGCGCGGCGGGCATTGCGGCGCATGCGACGCTGGCGCCATTGCTGCCCTGCGATCCGGAGATGCTCATCGACCTGGCGCTCGGTGCCACGGACCGTGATATCATCGGCGATCCGTTTCACGTGCGCGCCATCAAGAAGTGCGGCGCCACCACGCGCGACGCGGCGTTTCGTGTCAGCCGCGCCCGTGGATTTACGAAATGGCACGACCCCGCCTTCCAAACGGCGGTGGTGGAAAGGATGCGGCAAAGAGCCGAAGCTGCCGGCCGGAGATTCGCTACCGGCACGGAGGCCTTTTCCTGGCTTGCGGAGATCGATCATGACGGCAACATCAACAGCAAACGAAATTCTGGAACGGTTGGAGATTGAGCCGGTCAATTCCGGCGCTTGCGACGGCGACTGGATTGCGAATCCTTCGGGCGGCGAATTGGCGTCCCTCAACCCGGCAGACGGCTCGGTGATCGCGCGCGTGCGCATGGCGGGCCGCGAGGATTACGAGCGCGTGGCGCAGCGCGCCGCCGAAGCTTTCGTCCAATGGCGCATGCGTCCGGCGCCCCAGCGCGGTGCGATCGTGCGCGAGCTGGCCGATGAATTGCGGCATGCGAAAGCCGACCTGGGCGCATTGGTCACGCTGGAGATGGGCAAGATCCGCGCCGAGGGGCAGGGCGAAGTACAAGAGATGATCGACGTGGCCGATTTCGCCGTGGGCCTCTCGCGGCAGTTGTATGGGTTGACCATGCACAGCGAACGGCCCGGCCACCGCATGTATGAGCAGTGGCATCCTCTGGGAGTGGTGGGGGTCATCAGCGCGTTCAATTTTCCGGTAGCGGTGTGGGCCTGGAATGCCATGATTGCGGCGGTCTGCGGAGATTGCGTCCTTTGGAAGCCTTCTTCGGATACGCCGCTAACCGCTATCGCGGTGCAGAAGATCTCGAACCGGGTGTTCGCGCGGCACGGGCTGAAGGGCGTCTTCAACCTGGTGATCGGCCGCGGCGATCCGGTGGGCGAAGCCATGCTGCACGATGCGCGCGTGCCGCTGATCAGCTTCACCGGTTCCACGCAGGTGGGCCGCCGGGTGGCTGAGACGGTGGCTCACAGGCTGGGCCGCACGATCCTGGAGTTGGGCGGCAACAACGGCATTATCGTGATGGACGACGCCAACCCAGACTTGGTCCTGCGGGCGGTTCTGTTCGGCGCGGTGGGGACCGCAGGACAGCGCTGCACCACCACGCGCCGGCTGTTCCTGCAAAAAGGCATCGCTGGCAGAATCACCGAAGCTCTCGCCGCCGCGTACAAGCAGGTTGCCATCGGGAACCCGCTCGATGACCACACGCTCATGGGCCCGTTGGTGAACAAACGCGCGGTCGACGACATGATGGAGGGGCTCGCGATCGTCCGGCAGCAGGGTGGCGAGATCATTTACGGAGGCAAGCAGCTTGGCGGTTGCTTCGTCGAGCCCACGCTGGTCAAGGCCCGGCCGGACATGCCCATCCTGCGCGAAGAGATTTTCGCCCCGATCCTCTATTTGCTGGAGTTCGACGAACCCGACGAAGCCATTCGCTGGCATAACAATGTGCCGCAGGGCCTCTCCTCGGCGATGTTCACCACCAACCTGATTTCCGCCGAGCGCTTCCTGAGCCACGCCGGCAGCGATTGCGGCATCGCCAATATCAACATAGGGACCAGCGGAGCGGAGATCGGCGGCGCTTTCGGCGGCGAAAAAGACACCGGCGGCGGCCGCGAATCCGGCAGCGACTCGTGGAAAGCTTATATGCGCCGCCAGACCAACACCATCAACTGGTCGTCGCAACTGCCGCTGGCGCAGGGGATACAATTTGACCTGTAGCGGTGGGGCAGGCATTCAGTCTGCCAGCCTTTTCTGCAACCAGTCGTCATGATCTACACCTGTTATGAAATGATCCGGGATTGCCGGGCCGGTCTGCCCGAGGGCTGGTCGTACTTCCTGACGCAATACGTCCCGGTGATTCGCGGATTCCTGGCGCACTATTTTCCCGAGCGCGAAAGCGACCGCGCGCTCATCGAGCGCGTGCTGGTGACGTTGCACCAGCCGGAATCGAGCCTCTTTCAGTCGCTCGATCCAGCGCCGGAGCGGGCCTTCGTTTCCGAATTGCGGCAACGCGTTCTCGCCGCCGTGGAAGCCGATCGCGCCAGTGCGGCCCCCGAGGTCCCCATTGACGTCGAGACTCTGGGCGCGGCGCTGGAGCCGCTTACCCTTACCGAAAAACTGACGGCCTGGTTCGAAACCATGCGCTACGGGGACGCCGATACTGGCCGCATGCTCCGCATGTCGCCCGAAACTGCGGCGAAGATCCGCGGGCGCGCCGCTGAATTAGTCCGCGGCAGCGTGGATGCCTGGCGCAGCAGTCTGCTCGCGGACAACGGCCCGTTGCTGGGTCAGGCGGCTGCCGCACAATCCACGAAAGACTGCCTGCCGGCCAAAGCCTTCTTCGATGTGATCGACGGCCGCACTACCTGGCGCGGGCGCGAGGAAATGGAGCGCCACGTAAAAGGTTGCTGGCATTGCCTAGACCATTTCTGCAGGCTGCTGGAGGTGGTGGATGTGCTGCGCGCCTCCAAGCCGCTCGCGGAAGCCGAGGTGGAAGGCTATAAGAGGCTGCTGGGGATTCAGGGGCCTAAGCGGCCATTCTGGAAGCGCGGCGCGGGTTAGAAGATCTCCTCGAAGCGCAGTTCGACGCCCGGCAGCAACTCGGAGCGGATGGCGTGCTCTTGACGCTCCATCGTCGAACTTCCGGCGCGGCAAATCCAGCCATGCTGCGTCTTGGGGTAGATGAGCCAGACCTCCTGGGCGCCATGCGAGAGGGCTGTGGGAACTTTTTGCCACCCGCGGTGTCTATAATGGGGTCAGGGAAGGCTGACCGTGGCCACCTTAATTCTGGACTTGAACTCGCAGCGGACGGCGGATGCCGTGGCGGAGACGGACGATGTGGCCCTCGTGCGCGCCCTGCGGGAAGGCTCCGAGCAAGCCTATGAGACGCTGCTGTTGCGGTTTCAACAGCCGGTCTATAATCTGGCGCTGCGATTGTTGAACGATTCATCGGATGCGGCCGACGTGGTTCAGGAAGTATTTCTCAAGGTATTTCGCAATGTGGGGCATTTCCGAAACCAGAGCAGCCTGAAGACCTGGATTTTCCGCATTGCGATCAACGAGGCGCACAACCAGCGCCGCTGGTTTTTCCGGCATCGCCACCGGGAGGTCGGCATGGAAGATGAGCGGGAGGATGCCAGAAGCAGGGCCGATCTCCTGGCGGATACCGGACAGTCCCCGTTCGACTACGTCCTGGACCAGGAGCAACAAACCCTGATCGAAGAGGCTGTCGCCCGCATCAACCCGACTTTCCGGGCTGCCGTTGTTCTGCGGGATATTACGGATTTGAGCTACGAGGAGATCGCGGAGATTTTGCAGATTTCCCTGGGTACCGTTAAGTCGCGAATTCTGCGGGGCCGCGAGGCCTTGCGCCAGGAGTTGGAGAATCGGCTGCAATCGCAGCCGGCTTTGTCGTTAGTGCCGAAAACGGCCGAGTAAGTGCTATGAGTTGCCAAATTGTGCGAAATTCGCTTTCTGAGTTTCTCGACCAGAGACTGGCCGGGGAGAAACGGATTCGCGTGGCGCAGCACCTGGCTCGCTGCCGGGAGTGTGCCACGCACCTGGATGAGCTTTCGGAGAATCGCGCTCGACTGCAGGGCCTGCCGCCGGCGCCCGTGCCGGAGCGCGTGCAGACCCAGTTGCTGGTGCTGGCATCGCGCGAGCGAGCCCGCTGGAACTCCATCAAGACGCTGCCTCTGGCGTGGCGGACCTGGTCCATAAACGTCAAGCTCACCATAGACAACCTGATGCGTCCACTGGCGCTGCCGGTTGCCGGCGGGGTGGTATCCGCGCTCTTCCTGTTCAGCATGCTGGTGCCTACCTTCGGTTTCTATCCCCATCCGCGGAACGATGTCCCGATCCGGTTATACACGGTGGCCACGGTCGTGGAGGTGGCTCCCTTCATCAACAACGACGAAACCGTGGTGGAGTTGTACATCGACGACAGGGGCCAAGCGACGGACTATTCCGTGCAGCGCGGCCAACTCAGTCCGGAGTTGCAGGCGGATCTCGCCAGGATGATGTACTCCTCGCGCTTCACTCCGGCTACCTGGTTCGGGCAGCCCACCAATGGGAAGGTGCTGGTTTCCTTCCGCCGCATCCAGTACGACGTTCACGGTTAGGCGCCCGTGGCTGACGTCACCGAAAGTCGGGATGGCAGGCGAAACCGCCTGCCCCACCAGCCCGAATCGACACTAGGCGGTTAGCAGTGGCCCGCCAGAGACTCGGCCAGCACTTCCTGATTCGCCGCTCCGTTCTCGAACGCATTGCCTGCGCCGCGTGTCCCGGGCGGGAACCGCTGATCGTTGAGATCGGTCCCGGCCGGGGCGCCCTTACCACGCACCTGCTGCCGCGCGCGGATCGCGTGATCGCCGTTGAAATCGATCCGTATCTGGCGCAGCACCTTCGGTCGCAGTTCGCCGATGAGCCCCGATTCAAAGTGATCGAGGCCAATGCGCTGGAGATCGATCTCGGCCAGTGGGGGCCGGCGGTGATCGTGGGCAACCTTCCTTACTACGCCGCTTCCGCCATTGTGCAGCGCGCGCTGGAACTCGGTCCGGTGCTGCGGCGCGGCGTGTTCCTAGTGCAGAAGGAAGTCGCCGCACGCATCACGGCGTTCCCGGGCAGCCGCGACTATGGCTATCTCAGCGTGACCATGCAGTTGTACGCCGGCGTCGAACTGCTGTTCGAGGCGAAACCGGCAGCGTTCTATCCGCCACCCAAAGTGGATTCGGCGGTCGTGCGCTTCGAGCCCCGCGACCGCACCGCCGAATTGAGTATCGCCGATCGCCAGGACTTTCTTCGCTTCGTGGGGCTTTGCTTCCGGCAGAAACGCAAGACTCTCCGCAATAACCTGCACGCCCGGTATGGCGCTGTGATAGACACTTGGCCGGAGGCCGGGCTGCGCGCCGAGCAGATCGATATCGCCACGTTTGCCGCGATGTACCGCCGGATTGAGTCCTGATTCAATTGCGGACCGGGCGTCGGAACGGCTCCCTCTCCCGATAAGTCAGCGACCGCCAGAGCCACTCCAGCGGGCCGAAATAGAATTGCCGCATCCAGAGCTGGGAGAACGCGAAGACGATGATCCAAACAACCAGCACAACGACCGCTTCCTGAACGCGATCGACACGCGCAAAAAGGCCGAATCCGCTTCCGTAAAAGAGCAGCGTGCAAAGCACACTTTCCAGAATATAGTTGCTGAACGCCATCCTGCCGACGGTAGCCAGACGCTTCACGCCGTTGCGCAGGCGCGCCGTCCTGGCTGCGATCATGATCAGGCAAATCCAGGCGAGGCTGATGCCCAGGCTGCCCCAGTAGTTAAACTGCGAGCCGATGAAAAACGAATAGCGTGTGCTCCAATGCTCCTGGAAGTTGCGATGCACACCGTAGGCGATGAGGGGAAAGCCGAACAGCGCGCCGGCAATTCCGAGATTGCGATAGAGCCGAGTGGCGAGGCTCCCAGTCAGCAGGCCCCATTTGTAGAGCGCCATGCCCACCAGCATCAGCCCGCCGGCCCGCCATAGCGTGGCAAACACGATCCCGGAGGTTTGTGTCAGGAGTGACTCCTCAGCGCGCACCGGCATCTGCTCCAGCCACCCGCCTCTATACGCGGCGATCTGGGCTGCGGTATCCTGCGCCGTCGGCTGCCAGAGGTTGCGCTCGAACTGAGCGATGTCCTTGGCGGCCCAGAACTGCATGGACCACGCGCCGAACAGGGAGAGTAGGGATCCGAAGGCAACTACGAGCAGGCCAATGGCCAGCAGGCGCCGCGCCGGCAGCTTCCGGAGCGGATACACGACCACGCCGCAAATCGCGTAGCTAACGAGTATATCGCCCGACCACAACAAATAAGCATGCATCAGGCCGAAGATCAGCAGCCAGAAACTGCGGCGCAAGAAAATCGGCAACGCCCGCGCGCCCCGAGCTTCGATACGGGAGGTCAGCAGCACGATACCGGCGCCATACAGCATGCAGAAGATGGCCATCATCTTTTCATCCGCCAGCAGATGGCTGATGAGCCACACCCAGTAACCCGCGCCTTGAATGCCGCCGCCGTATGCGGTCGGATTCATGTATGCGGCAAAGATCTGGGAGAACGCTTGGATGTTCATCACCAGGATGCCCAGCACAGCGAATCCGCGTAGAACGTCGAGAGACAGAATCCGGTCACCATCCAGCACCGGACCGGCCGGCGCCGTTTGGGTTGCAGTGCCGGGTTGCGGGTAGGCCATATTGCGGTACGTTGATCTTATCCAGCGTACTCGATCCACAGCCATGTTGCCGGGATGTAGCCAACCGGCCCGCCACATGACCAAGCTGCTCAAACGCTACTGGTATGCCATCGTGGTCTTCTTCTCGATTCTGGGGCCGGGGATGATCCGCCAACGTGGACAACGATTCCGGTGGGATCTACACCTATTCGCAAGCCGACGCCAAATATGGGTACCTGCCGCTCTGGAGTATAGTGCCGTGGGCGCGCATGCGCCGTTGCGTGGATACGCCCCTAATTCCCTGTGACACAAATTGACACAGCCGTGCGGGATGTGGCATTGATTGGAGTATGCCGATCCGCACCAGCATGAACGTCTCGCTCACCCCGGAATTGGAGCAGTTCGTCCAGTCCCGCGTCGCCTCAGGCCGGTATCAGACCGCCAGCGAAGTGGTCCGCGAGGGCCTGCGCCTGCTCGAAGAACGCGAACAAGCGCGCGAGAGCGCCATGGAAGAACTCCGCACCAAGGTCCGGCGCGGTATCGAGCAGGCCGACCGCGGCGAATTGTTGGATGGAGACGCGGTGCTGGAGGAGATTCGGCAATTGAGCGCCCGGCGCCGGTCAGGCAGCAGATGAGTCGGCGGCTTGTGGCCTGGCAGTTTTTTTTCTTAAGACACCTTTTCGCTTAGAGGCCGAGTATTGCGATTCCGTGGGACCCTCGCCTTTGCCACACGAGGTTCGGCGCGAGGGACATCCAAAGACACAAAACCCGCGCGCAACAATTGCTCCAATGGCTTCCAATCCGGTGGAGGGGGCGTCGCGCTGCTATGCCAATCCGCCCCGCTTGAGATCCAGCGCTTTCTCAGCGTTGCGGGGCTCACGGTGCAATCGTGATAGTCGAACTCGGTTCCACAGCACGGGCAAATAGTGTGGTTATTTGGTGAACTACGTAGTTCGGCAAATCCGCAAACTGGGCAGGTGTACACGCCTTTAATACCTCTTCCTCTTACATCCCCAATTTAAATAGTCTACGTTCGTTGGGAGCCCTTGTATCGTAGGCTCCGGCTTGAAGTAAGTCCTTATGAAACCTGCCTTCGAAAGAATTTCGAACTCGTTCGTATTGGGATTAAGCCTCACTTTGTCCCCGCCGGGCCGAACGCATTCGAGTACGCCCTGCGGCTTCTGTGCTCCGGGAAGATGTCGGCGCGCTCCTCGTGATCCGCAAAGCCTCGAGTCCGCACGGCGTTTGAGGCCTCATGGTATCATGCCCAAGGCTTAGAGATCGGTTGGGCACTGGCGACGCTGGCCTGGCTCGACTCTGAGCGTAAGAGCGAGCTTCGTGGGCCGGAGAACGAGGCTTGCGATCGCTCTCCGTGTTTCGGCGAAACACCTGAGACCACCGCGGCGGTTGCGTCGGAAGCGCCCGTCAGTCTTGCCGCAACGCAGTGATCGGATTAATGCGGATGGCCCGCCGCGCGGGAATCCAGCACGCCAGGGCCGCGATGGCCAGCATCAGAAAAAACACGGTCGCGAAGGTCACGGGATCGGTAGGCTCGACGCCGTAGAGGATCTTCTCGAGAAGCCGTCCGGCGGCCAACGCGGCGCCCAGTCCGATCGCCGTGCCCGAGCCAATCAGCACCACCGCCCGGCGCGCCACGATACCGAGCACCTGCGCTTGGCTGGCGCCGATTGCCATACGAATGCCGATCTCGCGTGTGCGGCGGGATATGGCGTAGGCCATCACCCCGTAGATACCTGTGGCCGCCAGGATCAGCGCCAGCACGCCGAATGCGCCGAGCGCCGACGCCGCCATGCGCGCCGGGAACAACGGCAGGTCCAGACGCTGAACCAGCGTGCCGGCGGAATACAACGGCAGCGACGGGTCCAGATCCCTCGCGGCATCCCGAATCAGCCGCAACGCTTGGGCTGAATTCAGGTTCGTGCGAGCCACCAGGGCGGCATTGGGGGTGTACCAGATCTCCGACGGGCCCCACCAGGCAGCGTTAGGCTTCTCCGAGAGTGAGAAATACTTGCCATCCTCGACTACGCCGACGATCTCAATCGGCTGGCTGTCGGGGCTGTTGGGCCGGAACCGCTTGCCGATGGGGTCCTGGCCCCGCATCAACTGGTCGACGAACGCTTTGTTGACCACGGCCACGCGCTTCCCATTCTGCTTGTCGCGGGAATCGAACTCGCGGCCCATGAGCAGCTTAGTCTGCATGGTTCGGAAATAATCGGTACTGACCGAGATGCTATAAGCGTCGGGGACTTCGGTAGGCTTCGGAACGGGTTTGCCTTCGATGTAGATGTTATCCGACGAAAAGCCGAGGGAGAGCGGCAGCCAGTCGATGGTCGCCGCCGACTCGATGCCAGGGATCGAGCGGACCTTATCCAACAGCCGCCGCTGGAACTCGCGGCCGCGCGCCTCGCTGTATCCCTGGATGTTGAGGTCGAAGGAAGCTGTCACGGCGCCCTTCGGGTTGTAGCCGATGGGCGCGTCGAGGGCCCGTTGCAGGCTGCGGACGACCAATACCGAGCAAACCAGCAGCACGGCGGAGAGTCCCACCTGCGTGGCCACCATATAGTCGCGAAGCTGCCAGTGGCGCAGTTTCTCGGAGATGGCTTCGTTCTTCAACGCGCCGGCCAGGTTGGTCCGGGCAGCCTGCAACGCGGGCAGGAGCCCGAACAGCAGCGTCGTGAGCACGGAAACCATCAATGCGAACAGAAACACGCGCGCATCCGGCGACGCCTTGATCACCATCGGGAAATCGGAGGGTGGGCGCCAGGCGGCCAGGGCATCGGTGATCCACACAGCCAGCAACGCTCCGCCGGCGCCGCCGAGAATAGCGATGACCAGGTTCTCGGTCAACAATTGCCGGACCAGCGAGCCGCGCCCCGCGCCCACGGCCAGACGCAGCGCAATCTCTTTACGCCGGTCGGCTGCACGAGCCATCAGTATGCTCGCCAGGTTGGTGCAGGCCACCAGCAGGACCAGGCAGGAGACACCAAACAGCGCCGCGGCGAATCCAATCACGGCGCCGCGGAGATAGTTTCCAACCAAGCCGGGTGGCGTCAGCACGATCTGCAAGCCCTCATCGATCTTCGGATACTCCTGCGCTAATCCCTGCGCGACGCTGTTCAGCCCGGCTTCGGCGCGCGCCATGGATACGCCCGGTTTCAGGCGGCCGGCGGCGAAAAAGTTGCCGGCATCGCGGTTTTCCAGGTATCCCTTGCCGCCTTCGAGCTCTTTCTGCATCATCGAGGGGAAGAAAATATCGGGCGCGAAGAAAAGCTCGGTGCCGAAGAATCCTGGCGGCGTGACACCCAGGATGGTGAAATCCATGCCGTTGATTTTCACAGTGCGTCCCACCGCCGCGGGATCGCCGCCGAAGCGCTTCTGCCAGCAAGGCCAGGACAGCACGGACACAGGATGGCCGCCAGGCCGCAAGTCGTCATCCGGATGGAGGACCCGGCCGCGCGCTGCGCCGACGCCCAGCACATCGAAGTAGTTGCCCGTGACTAGATAGCCCCACAGCCGCTGGTTGTTGCCGGGCATGCCAAGGCTGGCGGGGAGGAAGCGGTATGCCATCAATCCCGACAATACGGTGTTGCGGTCGCGCATGTCGCGATAGTTGGGATACGAGAGGGTGGGCGCCACGTTGCCGCCCATTTTCTCATTGAGAGAAACGATTTCCGAGGCATGCGCGACGGGCAAGTGGCGCAGCAGAGCCGCGTTGATGATGCTAAAGATGGCGGTGTTGGCGCCGATTCCAAGCGCCAGCGTTAGGACAGCGACAGCCGAGAAAGCCGGGTTCTGGCGGAGGCGGCGGAGTGCTAGACGGAGATCGAGCAGCAAACGGTCCATGGGCCAGCAGTTCAGCAAGCCGAATGCCAGGGCAAGTATTTGTAAAAGAACGCGCGTCCGACGGGCGCGTGTTCGCAAGCGGGACGGCGTGTCCCACGCGCGGAACTGTGGGGGCTGGCATTTTTCCGGCAAAATATTACACAAGGCGTCTGGAAATGCGCGCGTACGGTTCGCAAGATGCCGCGCAAGATTATCGTTTACATCGCCACTGGCTACACCGCCCGTCAGGATGGGGACGTGGGGTGACTGGACCGTCCGCAGCCGCCGGGCAACTACGGTGCGGGCGCGTTCTTCCGTTCCATTGACACGATCCTCTGGGGCAGGAAAACCTATGACTTTGCGCTCCGCATGGGTGGCATGAAAGGATATGGGCGAGGAATCCGGCACTATGTTTTCTCGCACCGCCCTGCCGGCGAAAGGGCGCCGGGCGTGGAATTCGTTACGGAACCGATCGGCGCATTCGCGACACGGCTGCGCGCCCAGGCGGGCAAGTACACCTGGATGATGGGCGGAGCGGGCCTGATCGGCGCTCATTGGCGAAGGCATTCCCCTGGCGCAACCGACGCTGCGGCTGGTTCCGCGGAAGCTGCTCTCTTCCCGCCGCTTTCCCGACGGTGTGGTGCGAATCCATTATCGAGTGATGCGGCACGCGAGGCGGCGCTGACCTATGAACCTGCGATAATCGGCCAGTGAACTCGATCTCCTGCCGGCAGATCACCAAACGTTTCGGAGATTCCCTAGCTGTCGATGACGTTACCCTCGAGATTTCGGGCGGCATCTGCGCTCTGCTGGGGCCGAATGGCGCCGGCAAATCGACGTTGCTGAAGATCATGGCCGGCCTGCTCGCGCCCGATAGAGGCGAGGTGCGCATTGCCGCCCGGGACATCTCCAAGGAGCCGCTGGCCGTCAAACGCACGATCGGCGTTCTTCCGGAAGATCTGGGTTTGTTCGATTCGCTCACGATCGAAGAGCACCTCGAACTTTGTGGTCCCGTCTACGGCCTCAGCCGAAAGGACACCCGCGAGCGCGCCGCGGCGCTGTTGCGCATCCTTGGCCTGGAAGCGGGGCGCTATACGTTTCTCGATCAATGCTCGCACGGGATGCGGAAGAAGACGGCGCTGGCGATGGCGCTGCTGCACAATCCGGGCGTGCTCCTGCTGGACGAACCGTTTGAAGGCATCGATCCCGTTTCGGCGGTGACCATTCGAGACCTGCTGACGGCGGTTTCCAGCCGCGGCATCACCGTCTTTCTGACGTCGCATGCGCTTTCGATGATCGACCAGTTGGCGACCGAAATCGTGCTGATTCGCGGCGGCCGCGTCGTCTTGAATGCCGCCGCGCGGGAACTGTCGCGGCCTTTGGAGGAGTTGTATTTCGATCTGGTCGAGACGCCCCACCCGGAGGACCTGCCTTGGCTGCGCTCTTCGCCATCCTAGGAGCGCTGCGCCGGGCGGTGCAGCGGGACCTCGGGACATTCGAATCCATCAAGGTCAACAACTTCTTCCTCTTTGTGGCGCTGCTCGCTTATGGCGCCCTCAACACCGGGCTGCAACCCAAAAGCGCGGAGCCGTTCTTTATTCTGCTCGGCTTTCTTTTGCTGTTTCCACTCTCCTCCGATCCGCTGGGCAAGATTCCGGCGGACCGGCTGACATTTTGGCCCCTGACCGCGAGGCAGAGACTGGGCTTGCGGTTCGCCAGTCTGGCACTCAGTCCGGCGCTATGGATCGGCGTTCTGATTCTATTGAAGACGGCACGCATAACCGTGGCGACCGCTTTTCTAGGAGTGGCGTTGGCGGTGCATGGCGCAGCGGTGGTTGGACGTCAGATGGCCCGGCGGGCGCCGCATTGGGATCTGTTGCGACACATCCCTCAGTTTTCCGGGCGGCTCGGTGGACTGATTCGCAACAATGCCCGCAAGACGCTCAGCGTGCTGGATCCTTATGTCGCATTACCGTTAAGCATAGGAGGAGGCCTCTATCGCGCCTTCGGCTCCCATCCCGATCCGGTGGCGTCGTCGATCGTCGGCCTACTGGTGGCTTTGGCGTTGAGCACCTATGCCCAGTCGCTGTTCGGCTTGGATTTCGGGTCGGGCATCACCCGCTACCGCCTTCTGCCGCTGGCCGGTTGGGAAATTCTGCTGGCGAAGGACATCGCCTTCCTGGCGATTCTGCTCGTGCTGCTCCTGCCCTTGGATCCGGGGCCAGGCATGGCCTTCGGACTGGCGGCGCTCGCGATAGGCCACCATTCTTCCGTCCTGCTTGTTTTGCCGCAGCAGCGCTGGCGATTCACGGGTGGCCGCCTCTTGCCGGTGGGCGCTCTCCAGGCCGTAGGAGGGATGGCGCTCGGGTTCTTGGAACATGAGCGGGGAGTGGTTGTCCTTCTTCTGACCGGGTTCGGTTACGTGGCGTCGCTGTATTACTACGGCCGGCGTTGGGATCGGCTGCCGGGTTTGTCGTGACGAGGGGTCCGGCGGAGCGTTGCTTTCGGCCGAACCTGTGTTCTTTTCGTGACGTGCACAAGCGGCGGCGTGGCGCACGCGGGATCGCGGTCCCACTTGCGCGATAGGCTAGCAAAGCTCGCCGGCGCCGGCAAGAGTGCCTGCGCCACGGTGGGCCAGGCGCACGCGGGACTCACTTCGCTGGCTGGATGGCGAAATCCCACACCTGCATGTTCACTTTGCCGGGCGTGTATTCGACCACCGCATACTCGTCGGGTCCCATCGGCTTCATCGGCCAGATCTTATATAAGCCGCCCTCCGAGAGCTGCTTCCGGAAGACCTGCACCTCGATGGGCTCCTCCACGATCTCCTTGGTGACGGGAATGGTCGTCAACTTCTCGACCACCCGGATGCCATGCTCCGGCGTGAGCTTGACGATCCCAAAGCGCTCTTCGTCCGACAACTGTATGAAGAATTCCTGCTCGGGATTCGTCAGGATATTCTGCGAATGCGCGCCGTCCAACTCGAGAGTGGCCTTTCCGGTGACCATCGGAATCGGGGACAGCACCTTAAGAACGCTGCGGCCCTTGTTGGTATGCACCTTGGATTCCGCCACCTTGATGGATTTGACCTCGTTGCCATCCAGAAAATAAACGCCGGGGTTCTGCGGAATTTTGGTGACCTCGTCCCGCATTTCGCGCTCGGCCTTCTCTTCTTCGGAGGTGGCTTTGACCTCTTGGGCCCGCTCAGCTTGACGTTCGGCCGCCTCCGATTCGGTGCGCCGCAGGTCCACCAGGTCGAGCGGAACCTCCTCCCACTGGCTGCGTTCCACGCTGTAGAACCGGACACGATCGGCCTGGACCTGGTATTCGGTCACAAGCTGAAAGCTGCCATCCTTCATGTAAAGTTTTGAGTTTGCGGCGAAAGCCGCCAGAGCCAGGACGAATAGCGCGATCAGGAACCTGCCCATACCTTCTTTGGACTAGTCTAGCGCCGCCGGGCGTTACCTTTCTTATAATAGGGTTTCATGAAATACCGAAAGCTGGGCAGGACCAACGTCGAGGTCAGCGAAATCGGGTATGGCGCCTGGGGCATTGGCGCCAGCCAGTGGCTCGGCGGAACCGATAAGGAGTCGCTGGCGGCCCTCCGGCGGGCGATCGAACTGGGGCTGAACTTCATCGACACGGCGCTGGCCTATGGCAACGGGCACAGCGAACAATTGGTCGGGCAGGTGGTCCGCGATGCACGCCGCCGGATTTATGTGGCCACGAAGGTGCCGCCCAAAAACCAGTTGTGGCCGGCACAGCCGGGCGTTGGGATCGCGGAGGTTTTCCCCTACGAATACATCCTGCGATCGACCGAGCGCAGCCTCAAGAATCTGGGCGTCGAGACCATCGATCTGCTGCAATTGCACGTCTGGAATCCGGAGTGGATCGGGAACGACGACTGGCGGCGCGCGCTTGCGGAGTTGAAGAGCTCAGGCAAAGTGCGGGCGGTCGGCATCTCGATCAACGACCATCAGCCGGACTCGGCGCTGGAAATCATCGAGACGGGCTTGATCGATACCGTGCAGGTGATCTACAACATTTTCGATCAAAGCCCGGAGCGGAGCCTGTTCCCGCTGGCGATCGAGCGCGGCATCGGAGTGATCGCGCGCGTGCCTTTGGACGAAGGCAGCCTCACTGGCACGATCGATGAGAACACCCAATTCCCGCCGGGGGATTTTCGCAACGAGTACTTCAAGGGTGACCGGAAGAAGCAAGTCAGGGAACATGTGGAGAGTCTGCGCCGGGACCTGGGAGCGCACGCGAACCTGCCCGAAGTCGCGTTGCGTTTCTGTCTTTCGCATCCCGCCGTATCCACGGTTATTCCGGGAATGCGCAGCTTACGGAATGCGGAAGCGAATTGTGCCGTGCCCGACAAGGGCCCGCTTCCTGCGGAAACGCTGGCGGTGCTGTGGCAGCACGCCTGGGATCGCAACTTCTACGATTAAGGTTGGCAGGCGAAAGCGCCTGCCCCACGCGCCTACCCCACCTTTCTCAAACAGCGTCTCAGGGATGAAGCTTCTGGTGCTTCTCCAGCATCTCAACAAACTTCTGAATGCGCTTGGCGCGCGTCTCGGTCTTCTTGGCGGTGTGAGTTCTGAAAAGGATGGCGTACCGATTCACGCTGTCCAAGGTCTTGAAGAAGGCCTGCGCCCGGGGACTCCGATCGAGAGCTGCCTGCAAGTCCCCGGGCACTGTCGCATTGCTTTGAGAGTCGTACGCCGCTTCCCAGCGCCCATCCTGGCGGGCGCGCTCCACCTCACGCAGCCCGGCAGGTTTCATGCGGCCCGCTTCGATCAGCGCCAGGGCTTTCTGCCGGTTGATCTTCGACCAGATGCTCTTGCTTCTGCGCGGCGTAAACTGCTGGAGCCAGGCGCTCTCGCTTTCGCCTTTCTTGTGAGCGTCTATCCACCCGTAGCAGAGGGCCACTTCGAGCGCTTCGGCGTACGAAACAGACGGTGTGGGTGAGCCCTTCTTCGCCAGCCTCAGCCACAGGCCAGCCGAAGCGGCGTGATTCTTCTCCAGCCATTTCGCCCAATCCGCTTGCCGTGCAAACAGGATGGGCGTGTCGTGGGAGGAGCCGGGAGCGGGCTTCACTGTTGCGTCACTTCTCCACCGGCAGCCCGGCCTGCTGCCACGCCTTCCATCCGCCATCGAGCGAGATGGCGCCGGTGTAGCCCATCTTCTGCAGATTGTCGGCCGCCAGCGCGGAGCGATATCCGCCGCCGCAATAGAGCACCAGGCGCGCGCTCTTGTCGGGGACCTTGGCCTCGATATCGCGCTCGATGATGCCTTTGCCCAGATGCGCCGCACCTGCCGCGTGCCCGGCGGCGAATTCGTTATCCTCGCGCACGTCCACCAGCAGATGCGGCTCCTTCGCCTCCAGCATCCGCTGGTAGCCCGCGATGTCGATTTCTTTCACGCGCGATTTCGCGTCGTTGACGATTGCCAGGAATCCAGGACTATGAACCATGTCTAATCCACCCGCCGGATCTGCGCGCCCGCGCGCGCCAGTTTCGCCTCGATTTTCTCATAACCGCGATCGATGTGGTAGACGCGATCGATCACGGTCTCGCCGCGCGCGGCCAGCGCCGCCAGCACCAGCGACGCGCTGGCCCGCAGATCCGATGCGATCACGCCCGCGCCGCTCAATTCCGAAGGTCCGGCCACAATCGCCTGGCGGCCTTCCAGCCGGATGTTGGCGCCCATGCGCGCCAGTTCCTGTGCATGCATGAAACGGTTTTCGAAAATCGTCTCGACCACGATCGCGATCCCCTGCGCCTGGGTCATCAGGGCCATGTATTGCGCCTGCAGGTCGGTCGCGAATCCCGGGTACTCTTCAGTGGTGACATCCACAGATTTCAGCCGTTTCGGCGCGCTGATCTGGAGCGTGGCGGTGTCGGTTTGGGTGATTTCGGCGCCGGCCTGCAAGAGCTTGGCAACCAGCGCGCCCACGTGCTCCGGCACGCACCCGGTGATCTTGAGGTCGCCGCCCGTGATCGCTCCCGCAATCAGGAATGTGCCCGCCTCAATCCGGTCGCTGATAATCGTATGGTCGGCACCGTGCAACTTCTCCACGCCGCGTATGTGAATAGTGGAAGTGCCGGCGCCCTCGATCTGCGCGCCCATTTTCGACAGCAGCGCGCACAAATCGGACACTTCGGGCTCGCGCGCCGCGTTGCGCAGCACGGTCTCGCCGTGCGCCAGCACTCCAGCCATGATCAAGTCTTCGGTGCCGGTCACCGTGATGCGGTCGAAGTGTATGGTCGCGCCATGCAGGCCCTCCGGCGCTTCCGCTTCGATGTAGCCGTGGGCCTGCTGGATGTGGGCGCCCAACTGCTCGAGGCCGTTCAAATGCAGATTGATGGGGCGCGCGCCGATCGCGCACCCGCCGGGCAAGGAGACGCGCGCGCGTCCAGTGCGCGCCACCAGCGGACCCAGCACCAGGCTGGAAGCGCGCATGGTCTTCACCAGCTCGTAAGGCGCTTCGGAGGAAACGATGCGAGGCGTGTGCAGCCGGATTCCGTCGCCCTCCACCTCCGCCTTGCTGCCGATATCCACCAACAGCCGCTGCATCGTGCGTATGTCCCGCACACGCGGTATGCGACGCAGCGTGACCGGCTCGTCCGTGAGCAGAGCGGCCGCTAGGGCCGGCAATGCTGAATTTTTCGATCCACTGATGGGGATCTCGCCCTGCAACCGAGGGCCGCCTTTAATTACGAATTTATCCATGATTTCCGCTCAATACAAGGAACCACAGATGGACACAGATAAACACAGATAAGAGAAAGGCAACCGCCGATGCACGCCGATGGAAACAAAGATTTATCGGCGTCAATCGGCGTGCATCGGCGGTTGCTTTGTCTTTTTCTTTTATCCGTGTTCATCTGTGTCCATCTATGGTTCCAAGTGCCTGTGACACGCGCCCGCTGGCTGCGGCCAGGCGCTGTTCCGCGGTTTCGCGGTCCACGCCCATTTTACCCATGATGATGGCCGTGGCGACGCGGTTGCCGGCGGCTGCCAGCAACTCTGCGGCGGCATCTGCGCTCACGCTGGCGGCCTGTGCGACGATGCGCCTCGCGCGGTCGCGCAGCTTGCTATTCTTCGGTTGCACGTTCACCATCAAGTTGCCGTACACATAGCCCAGCCGGATGAACACCGCGGTACTGAGCATATTCAGCACCAGCTTCGTGGCGGTGCCCGCCTTCATGCGCGTGGAGCCGGCCACGATCTCCGGACCGGTCAGCGGCGTGATGGCAATGTGCACGGCACGGGCCAATTCCGAATCGGGCGTGCAGCTTATGCCGGCCGTAACGGCGCCCATCCGTCGGGCCGCGGCAACCGCACCCAGCACATATGGAGTGCGGCCGCTGGCGGCGATCCCCACCAGTACATCGCGCGCGGTGAAACCGTGAGCCATTAGGTCGCGCGCGCCGATGGCCGGATCGTCCTCGGTCGTTTCCGTGGCGTGCGCCAGCGCCTGCTCGCCGCCGGCCATGATACCCTGCACCAGTTCCGGATCTGCGCTGAAGGTGGGCGGGCATTCGGCGGCATCCAACACTCCCAGGCGGCCGCTGGTGCCGGCGCCGATGTAGAACAAGCGCCCGCCGGCGCGGATGGCCTCGACGATCGCATCCACCGCGCGGGCGATCGCCGGAATCTCGCGGGCGACCGCGTCCGCCACCTTGCGGTCCTCGGCGTTGATGATTTCGAGGATGCGTTCGGTGGGCAGCGCGTCGATGCTCTGCGACGCCGGGTTGACCTGTTCGGTCAGCAGATTCTCCAGCGGCTTCTCAGGCAATGCCGGCCTTCCGCATCACGCCGCGGGCTGATTCGAGCGCCAGCCGGGCGCCCTCTTCCGGTGGCATGTCCTTCAGCCCGCGGCCGAAGACCTCCACGCTCACGGCATCCTGATAGCCGATCTCACGCAGCGCTTGAAGAAAGCCCACGAGGTTGATGACGCCTTCGCCGGGCATCAGCCGTTCGTCGTCCCGGATCTTCTCTGGCGGCAGGTTCGGCGCATCGCTGAAGTGCACGTGGACGATGCCGTCCTTGCCCGCTTTGACGATGTCGTCGGTGGTCGCGCCGGCGTGGTGCCAGTGCCACACGTCTAAAAGCAGACCCACATTCGGACCGCATTCCCGCGCGAAGGCCAGCATCTCGGGCATGCGCCAGATGAATTCGTATGGCTCCATCTGGCGAAGATGCAGAGGTCCCAGAAACTCCAGCCCCAGCCGGACGTGCGATCGCGCCAGCACATCCGCGCAGGCACTGAAGCGCTTCAGGCATAGCACGCGCAGTTCGGCTTTGGGAGTTTTGCTGGAAGGCATGATCCAGGTGATCATGCGCGGGCACCCGATGGCCGCGGAAAAAGACGAGGCGTCGTCGAGCTTCTCCAAGTCTTTGCGGAACGCGGCGTCGTCTTTGCGGAATTCGACCGGAAGGTTTACCGCGGCCGGCTTGATGCTGAGTTCGTCAAATAGCGCGCGGGTAGCGGAAAGACCTGCCTTCATCGCGGAGGAGAGTTCTACATCCACACCCGGAAAGCCCACCCTGGCTGCCAGCCGTGCCAGATCGGGCCAGGGCACCCGTCCGGCGACCACCGTCGGGTTCAGAGAGAGGTACACGCCCCATTGTCAGGGCAATGCGCTATCGTTCGCAAGCGCGCCAACCCTCGTGCGGAGCTGTCAACGGCCTTCCCAAAGCACCGGATAAATTCGATGGCACTTGCGGCACTGATAGTGCCCGTGGATCGGCCACGTTGTGCCGTGGTGCATCACGGCACACCACACTCCGGAAAAGCGAGTCCAGCGACTGCGGACTTGTCTCATAACTGCTAGCCGTCCTTATTTGCATAGATGCGCGGCGCTTGGGACTAGTTTCGACGCGGGCAGCGCCGCCGGTTCGGTTTCGCCGCGCAACAATAGTGTTATGGACATCAATCGTTTCACGGAGAAGCTCCAGGAGGCGATCCGGGCGGCGCAAAGCAAGGCCACCCGCTACGGGCATCAACAGCTCGACGTCGAACACCTGTTTGCGAGCCTGCTCGAGCAGGAGGGCGGCCTGGCCGGCTCCATCCTCTCGCGAGCGGGCGTCAACATCGATACGTTGCGGCCCAAGCTCGAACAGGATCTCGACCGCCTGCCTAAGGTCTCGGGACCGTCCGGTCCGCCCGACCAGATCTTCGTCACGGCCCGTCTGAACCGGCTCCTCACCCAGGCCGAGGACGAGGCCAAGGCGCTCAAAGACGAATACGTTTCCGTCGAGCACGTGCTGCTCGCGCTCACGGATGACAGCGGCCCCAGCGGACGCCTGCTGCGCGAATACGGCGCCACCCGCGAACGGCTGATGCAGGCGCTCCGCGAGGTGCGCGGCAGCCAGCGCGTCACTTCACAGAATCCGGAGGCGACTTATGAGGCCCTGGAGCGCTACGGCCGCGATCTCACGAAACTGGCCAGCCAGGGCAAGCTCGACCCGGTGATCGGCCGCGACGAAGAGATCCGCCGCGTGATCCAGGTGCTCTCGCGCCGCACAAAAAACAACCCCGTGCTCATCGGCGAGCCCGGCGTCGGCAAGACCGCCATCGTGGAGGGCTTGGCGTTGCGCATCGTGCGCGGCGACGTTCCGGAAGGCCTGAAAAATCGCCGCATCGTGTCGCTCGACATGGGCGCGTTGATCGCCGGCGCCAAGTATCGCGGCGAGTTCGAAGAGCGCCTGAAGGCCGTGCTCAAAGAAGTGCAGGACTCCGCGGGCGACATCATCCTGTTCATCGACGAGCTGCACACGGTCGTGGGCGCGGGCAAAGCCGAAGGCGCCATGGACGCCGGCAATCTGCTGAAGCCCATGCTGGCGCGCGGCGAGCTGCACTGCATCGGCGCCACCACGCTGGATGAGTATCGCAAGCATATCGAGAAAGACGCGGCATTCGAGCGGCGTTTCCAGCCTGTCATCGTGGACCAGCCGTCGGTGGAGGACACCATCTCCATCCTGCGCGGGCTGAAGGAGCGCTACGAAGTGCACCACGGCGTGCGCATCAAGGACGCGGCGCTGGTGGCCGCCGCCATTCTGTCAAATCGCTACATCACCGACCGATTCTTGCCGGACAAGGCCATCGACCTGGTGGACGAGGCGGGCGCGCGGCTGCGCACCGAAATCGACTCCATGCCCGCGAAACTGGACGAGATCCTGCGGCGTGTGATGCAGCTTGAAATCGAGCGCTCGGCGCTCAAGAAAGAGAAGGACGCAGCCTCGCGCGGCCGGCTGAAAAAATTGGAGAAGGAATTGGCCGACCTGAAGGCCGAAGGAGACGCGTTGAAGGCGCGCTGGCAGTCCGAGAAACAGACCGTCATGCGTCTGCGCAGTCTCCGCGAGCAGATCGAGCAGACCAAGGTGGAGATCGAGCAGGCCGAGCGCGCCTACGACCTGAATCGCGCCGCTGAGCTGAAATACGGCAAGCTGGCGGGGCTCGAACGTCAATTGCAAGCCGAATCCGATGCGTTCTCGAAAAAGCAGGCGCAGGCCCCGCTGATCAAAGAGGAGGTGGATGAGGAAGACATCGCCGAGGTAGTCAGCCGCTGGACCGGCGTGCCAGTGACCAAGCTGCTGGAAGGCGAGATGCAGAAGTTGCTGCACCTGGAAGAAGAGCTGCACCAGCGGGTGATCGGCCAAGACGAAGCCGTCACAGCCGTCGCGGAGGCGGTCATCAGGGCGCGCTCAGGCCTGAAAGATCCCAATCGCCCGATCGGCAGCTTCATCTTCCTCGGCCCGACCGGCGTCGGCAAAACAGAGTTGGCGCGCGCGCTGGCGCAATTCCTTTTCGACGATGAACGCGCCATGATCCGCATCGACATGTCGGAGTACCAGGAAAAGCACACCGTGGCGCGGCTGATCGGCGCGCCTCCCGGATACGTGGGCTATGAAGAAGGCGGCCAGCTCACCGAATCCGTTCGGCGGCGGCCCTATTCCGTGGTGCTGTTCGATGAGATTGAAAAGGCGCACCACGACGTGTTCAACGTGATGCTGCAGGTGCTCGACGATGGCCGCCTCACCGATGGCCAGGGCCGCACGGTGGACTTCCGCAATACCATCGTGATCATGACTTCGAACATCGGCAGCCATCGCATCCTGGAGTATCGCGGGGCGTTTGAAGGATCCGAGTTCGAGCGGATGAAGGACGCTGTGCTGGAAGAAATGCGCCACCACTTCCGGCCGGAGTTCCTCAATCGCGTGGATGAGATTATCGTGTTCCACGCGCTGACCGAGGAGCATCTCATCCAAATCGTGGAGATCCAACTTGAGCGGCTGCGCGCGCGGCTGGCGGACCGGCACATCACCCTGAAACTCACGGATGCCGCGCGGCTGAACCTGGTGCGCACGGGCTTCGATCCGCATTACGGCGCCCGGCCGCTGAAACGCGCGCTTCAGAAGAAGGTGGAGACGCCGCTGGGCCGGCTGATCCTGAAGGGCGAGATCCGGGATGGGCAACAGCTTTTGGTGGATGTGGACCGGCAGGGCGAGCTGACGTTTGTGCCGGCAGCGCGTGGCGCTGGCGGTTAGTTGGGTTCCTGCTCTGGAGGGTTGTTCACACGCAAACACGCAGAGTAAGCTCTAGAGGTCATGGGCTGCGTGAAGGAGATCGAGGAAGCAGTCCTGAAGCTCTCCGCAGCCGAACTCGCCCGATTCCGAGAGCGGTTTGCAGAATTCGACGCCGAGGCGTGGGGCAGCCAGATTGAAGACGACGTTGCTGGCGGGCGCCTGGATGGTCTGGCGGACGAAGCTCTGGAGGACTTCCGGGCTGGCCGTTGCACGGAACGGTGAGGCATCGCGCCAATCCGCGGTTCTGGGATGCTATCGCAAGCTCCCCGACGACATTCAGCATCTCGCAGACGAATCCTATCGACTGCTGCGACGAGAAAGGTTGGACGCTTCTGGTCGGTTCGAGTCGGCCTACATTACCGAGCCCTGGCCGTGGAACAAGGCGATACGGTGGTCTGGTTCTGGGTGGGGCCGCACGCTCTGTACAGCCGGCTCCTCTTTGGGGCCAGGACATCGTAAACTACTTAAACGGCAGCCATGCGTATCAGTTTGTTCGGCAACCTGCGGATCAGTGTCGCGGGACGTCCGGTCACGGCCGTCAACACGAACCGCCTGCATTCCCTGATCGCATATTTGATCCTGCATGGCGGCACGCCGCAGCCACGGGAGCGCCTGGCCTTTCTGTTGTGGCCGGCATCCAGCGAATCGCAGGCACGGACGAATCTGCGGCAACTTCTCCACCATTTGAAACGAGCATTACCGGCCGAATGCAAGTCGCTGGTTACCGATAATTTCGCCGTTCAGTGGCAGCACGATACTTCCTGCACGGTCGACGTCGTCGATTTCCAGGCGGCGATCGCGGAGGCCTCTGCCGCACGAACGGAGGGAGACCGCGCGCGGGAGATACAGTCCCTAACGACTGCAGCGCAGCTTTATGAAGACGACCTCCTGCCTGCGCTCTACGACGACTGGCTCACGCCGCTGCGCGAAGACTACCGGAGGCAGCTCTCCGATGTGTTGCAGCGTCTCGCCGCGCTCTTCGAGGAGCAGAAGCAATACGCGGCGGCAATTCCCTGGGCCGACCGGCTGGTCGCACTGGATTCCCTGTGTGAGACGCATCATCAATCGCTGATCCGGCTGCATGCAGCCAATCACGACCGCGCCAGCGCGCTGCGCGCTTATCACCAGTGCATGCGCACTCTGCGGCGGGAAATGGGTGTGGAGCCCGGCCCGGCAACCCGGGAGTTGTTTGAACGAATTCTGAAAGCGGAGCCCGAAGCTTCACCCGGGCCGGCATCGCGGTGGTCCGCGTCACCCGCGGCGAGGCCCGTCGCGCAACTGCAAAAAGCGCGGGCCCTGGTCGGCCGCACAATGGAATGGCAGCAGTTGGCATTGGCCTGGCAAATGGCGGTGGAGGATGGTCCACGAGTGGCCGTCATCTCGGGTGAACCGGGGATTGGCAAGACGAGGCTGGCCGATGAGTTATACCAAGCGTGCGCTCGGCACGGGCATGCGGCCGCGCGCAGCCGCTGTTACGCAGGCCAGGGGCAAGTGTCCTACGCGCCGGTTGCGGAGTGGCTGCGTTCCGATGTAGTTCGAGCGGGCTGGACAACCCTCGGGTCGCAGCAAGTGGCGGAACTTGCGCGGCTGGCGCCGGAAATCCTCGAGCATTCTCCCGAACTCCGGCAGCGCAACGTCGATCAACCCGGTCCCCTCGCCGAAAGCTGGCAGCGGCTGCATTTCTACGAATCGCTGAACGCCGCTTTTGGAAAGAGCCGGAAGCCGATTTTGCTGTATCTCGACGACATGCAGTGGTGCGATCCCGACTCGTTTGAATGGCTCAACGCGCTGTTGACCTCGTCGGTCTCGTCCGGCGTTCTGGTGATCGGAACCGTGCGGGCAGAAGAGACGGGCCGCGAACATCCGTTCACACGGTTTCTGTTGGCGCTGCGGCAGTCGGGGATGGTTACGGAAATCCCGCTGGCGCCTCTGGACGCCGGGGAGACGGCCGAGCTTGCGCGCCTCGAAACCGCGAAACCGCTCGAAAGCGAGAACCTGGGAGAGATCTTCCGGACCACGCGGGGAAATCCGCTGTTTGTGCTGGAGAGTGTGCGGGCCGGACTGCGGAGCACGCGGGTACATGCGGTGATCGCGGCGCGGCTGTCACAGCTTTCGCCGGCTCCTTACGAACTGGCTGGCTTAGCGAGCGTAGTGGGGAGGCCGTTCACCTTCGAATTGCTAGAGAAGTCGACGGATTGGGACGAGGCCAGCGTTTCGCAGGCGCTCGACGAACTCTGGCGGCGGCGCATCATCGAAAGCCGGGGGGCTTCGGAGTACGATTTCACGCACGACCTTTTGCGCGAAGCCGCCTGCGGGGAGCTGAGCCTGGTGCGCCGGCGTTATTTGCACCGGCGGGTGGCGCGAGCGCTGGCCGAGGTATATAAAGCCGACATCGAAAACTGGAATGGACAGATCGCCGCGCATTTCGAGCGGGCCGGAATGGCGGAGGAGGCGATTGAACATTATCGGCGGGCGGCGGCGCATGCGCGGCAGCGCTATGCGGACACCGAAGCGGCAGACCTGTTGAGGGGCGCCCTGGCGCTGTGCCGGGGATTCTCCGAATCCGACAGCAGGCAGGAGCAGGAGCTGGATTTGCTGGCCACGCTGGGTCCGGCGCTGGTAACCACGGAAGGCTACTCGGCGGCGGAAGTGGGCCAGACGTACGATCGGGCGCTGGACCTTTCGAGGCGGTTGGGCAATCGCAACATTTTCGCGATTCTAAGCGGCGCGTGGGTGTTTCATGCTGTGCGGGGCGATCTGCAACAAGCGCGGGAATTCAGCCTCGAGTTTCTGAGAGCTGCGGAACGGGAGCCGACTCCGGGGCCGATGCTGGCGGGGAACTTCATCCTGGGAAGTAGCCTTTTCCACCTGGGGCAACTGGAAGCATCGCTCGACCATATGAACGCGGCGATCCAGGCACACAGCGGCCCTACGGAATCCGTGTTGGCGCTGTTCGCTGGACCGGATATTGGCGTCTTTTGCCGTTCCTACCTGGCGCATCTTTCCTGGCACCGGGATGACGCGACTGCAGCAGACGATCACGCCGCGGAAGCCATAGCGTCGGCGACGCGGATGCGCCACCCTTTCAGCCAGGCGATCGCGCTCGACTATGCCGCGATGCTGCACGTTTTCCGGGGCGAAAGCCGCGCGGCGCTCGAGCGCGGGCGGGAAGCGGTGGAGTTGTGTGGCCGCCATGGCTTCGCGTATTACCTGGCGATGGCGAATATCCTGACAGGCTGGGCGGGCGCCGCGGAGGGTGACGTAAGGGGCGGGCTGGCGCAACTCCGCGAGGGATTGGAAGCCATCCGTGGATTGGGCGCCGAACTCCGCTTGCCGTACTATTTCGCACTGCTGGCGGAGACATTCGGGTGTGCGGGTATGGCGGGCGAGGCCCTGGCGAGCCTCTCGACCGGCTTTGCTTTCGTCAGCAAGAACGGCGAGGAATGGGCTGCCGCGGAGTTGTATCGCGTGCAGGGCGCCCTGTTAGCCGCCCAGGGGAAGCCGGACGCGGCCCGCGTCAGCTACCGGCAGGGCATCCAGGCGGCGCGGCGGTCGGGGTCGCTGGCGTTCGAACGGAGATTGTCGATTCTTGCAGACGGAACGGCCGCAACCGCCCCTACGGAACGCTCTTAGAACGCTGCGCCGGGCATAGTAGACGTATGCGGCGCGAGATCGAACTGCGCTGCCAGAGGAGGCTGGGATGCCGTTACAGGAAGCTATTACCGAATTCAGGGGCCAATTCCGAGGCGCCGTGATCGAGCCTCAAGATGCGGCGTACGATGAGGCGCGGAAAGTCTACAATGCCATGATCGATCGCAAGCCGCGGCTGATCGCGAAATGCACCGATGCCGCCGACGTGATGGCCGCGGTACGGATGGCGAAGGCCAACGGTTTGCGGGTTTCGATCCGCGGTGGCGGGCATAATGCAGCCGGTCTGGGCGTCTGCGACGACGGCCTGGTAATCGATCTGGCGCCGATCAAATATGTCAGGGTGGATCCTTCGTCGCGCACCGTGCTGGTGGGTGCAGGTTGCAAGTGGAGCGACGTCGATCATGCCACGCACGCATTCGGATTGGCTGTGCCGTCGGGCATCGTCTCCAGCACCGGTGTGGCGGGCTTGACGTTGGGCGGAGGCATGGGACACTTAACCCGAAAGTACGGGCTGACGATCGACAACCTGCTCTCGGTGGATATGGTGCTGGCCGACGGCAGCTTCGTCACCGCCAATTCCGAGGAGAATACAGACCTGTTCTGGGCGGTGCGCGGCGGAGGGGGGAACTTTGGAATTGTGACCTCGTTTCTTTTCGAGGCCCAGCCGGTCGGTATGGTTTGCGCCGGACCGATGCTCTGGAACCTGGAAGATGCAGCGGACGTGATGAAGTGGTACCGGGAATTCATCACGCAGGCGCCCGAAGAGATGAACGGCTTCTTCGCAGTATTAGGCGTCCCGCCGGGGCCGCCCTTCCCTGAGGAGCTGCACCTTCGCACGATGTGCGGAATCGTGTGGTGCTACCAGGGCTCCATGGAGCAGGCGAATACCATCCTGGAATCGATTCGCAGCTACCGTCCGCCGGCTTTCGAATTTTTCGTGCCGATGCCGTTTCCGATGCTGCAGGGACTGTTCGACGGCATTTACCCAACCGGTCTGCAATGGTACTGGAAAGCCGATTTCTTTAAGGAACTCAGCGATCGCGCGATCGAGAAGCATATCGAACATGCGTCGCGGCTGCCGACGTGGCAGTCGACCATGCACCTGTATCCGGTGAACGGAAAAGTGAATCGAGTAGGCGCGAGCGATACAGCGTTCAGCTATCGCGACGCCGTCTGGAGCGAGGTGATTGTGGGAGTGGACCCCGATCCGGCGAATCGCGGAAAGATCGTCGATTGGGCCAGGAGTTACTATGATGCCCTGCATCCGTTCGGCGCGGGCGGGGCTTATATGAATTTCATGATGGAAGAAGGCGAGGACCGGATTCGGGCGACGTACCGCGGCAATTACGATCGGCTGGCGGCGACCAAAGCGAAGTACGATCCTGGGAATTTCTTCAACGTGAATCAGAACATCCGGCCGGCGGCCTAGGCGATTCGCGCCATCCCGGTCTTTCAGAGACTGGGGCCGCTGATCCTGAAGGGCGAGATCCGCGACGGGCAGCAGCTTTTGGTGGACGTGGACAAGGAGGGCGAGCTGCGTTTTGCGCCAGCCGCGCGTGCCGCAGCGGTTAGCACCGTCAAGCGAAGATCAAGCGGCGGCCCTTCGCCTCTGGAATCGGATCTCCAAACTCCTTGGCGGTCTCGATCCAGAGGCGAATCGCATCCAGCGCGTTGCTGAGGGCGGCGTCCTGAGTGTCGCCATGCGCCATGCACCCAGGAAGCTCGGGCACCTCTGCGATGAAGGACTCGTCTTCTTCGCTCCAGTAGATGATGACTTCGTATTTGATCATGGCTTGGAACCGAGCTTGGCTCTCAGGATTACAGCGCGGACCTGTTTGACTTGATAAGGCTTCGCCTGCGCGCCTGCCCTCTGCAAGTTTATCTTCTCCTCCACGTCACTCCTTCGAAACAAATGATGGCTTCCTCTTACGCGCTTCTCAAAACCCAGACTCTCGAGCAGTTGGCACAGATCGTCAAAACGGATGGCCGCGTCGGCAGCACCGCTGAGGAGCCGTCGAAGTGTTTTCTCAGCTCCCATAACGATATTCTACACGCTCGCCTTGTCGGCTGCCCCAACTATCGCTAGCAGCCGGGATAGGCGAACGCGCAGTACTTCCGCCCGAATCACGCCTATCTGGAAGCTGTGATTGACTGTCGTGATCTTCCGGAGTCCGCAACCTCTGTACCCGCCCCGCCCCGGACGGCGTCAAAATATACTTGTGAAATCCCTCTGCATCTGCCTCTTCACCGCCTCCCTGCTCTGCGCGCAAGCACCGCGCGTCGGTGATATCGAATTTTACGGCCTGCACAAGCTGTCGGAACAAAAGCTGCTGCGCACGCTGCATCTGAAGTCCGGTGACGCTTTGCCTCCATCCAAAGGCGATCTGGAAGACGAATTGGAGAAGATCCCGGGCGTGTTGCGGGCGCACGTGGAAGCGGTGTGCTGCGACGAGGGCAAGACCACCCTCTTCATCGGCATCGAAGAAAAGGGCGCGCCCCATCTGGCGTTCCATAGCGCGCCCGCCGGCGACGCCGCGCTGCCCCAGGACGTGGCCGATAATTACCAGAAATTCGTGGAAGCCGTGCACGATGCAGCCCGCCGCGGCAGCACCGCCGAAGACCTCACCAACGGCCATTCGTTGATGGCGGATCCGGACGCGCGCGATCTCCAGATGCGCTTCGCCGATTTCGCCGGCGCCCATTTGCCGGAGCTCCGGGAGGTACTCCGCGATTCCGCCGACGAAGAGCAGCGGGCCATGGCCGCTACCATCATCGGATATGCGCCGATCAAAAAAGACGTCGTGAACGACCTGGAGTATGCCATGCAAGATCCCGACGCGGCCGTGCGTTCCAATGCCCTCCGCGCGCTGAACGCCATCGCGGTGCTGGCGCGCCTGCAGCCGCACCTGGGAATTCGCGTCTCACCTACCTGGTTCATCGAAATGCTCAACTCCATCGTGCTTAGCGACCGCACGCGCGCGGCAAGCGCTCTGGTTACATTAACCGATCAGGACGCGGCCGCCGCCCTGGCCCAGATCCGCGATCGGGCGATCGATTCGGTTGCGGAGATGGCGCAGTGGAAGACGTTGCGCTACGCCCTGCCGGCATTCATCCTGGCCGGCCGGCTCGCGGGCCTGAACGAGCAGGAGATTCAAAAAGCCTGGACCAGCGGCAACCGGCAGTCGGTGATCGGCCTCGCGCTGGAATCCGAACGCAAGAAGAAGCCTGGCATGGGACCGGCGAACAAGATTGAGTAGGGCGCCGGCAGGAGTGCCGGCAGGGCAAAAAGTGCCTGCGCCACACGCCCCGTCTGTGCTATCCTATATTCCGTAACCAAAACGAGATAAAGAGAAGACAAGGAGCAACCACTCGAGCATGGCACTGGCGACTGACGTAAAGCGGCAGGTAATCATTGGAAATCAGCGCGGTAAGGCTGATACGGGATCGCCGGAGGTGCAAATCGCCCTGTTGAGTGAGCGCATCACGCAGCTTACGGAACATTTTAAGACCCACCAGAAGGATCATTCCTCGCGAAAGGGCCTTCTGACTATGGTCGCCAAGCGGCGCCGGATGCTGAGATATCTTCGGGATACCGATCCGGACCGCTACAAGTCGCTTCTGCTAAAGCTCGGCATCCGCCGCTAGCTAGGTCCCTTGGGGCCGCCTCGTCCTGTCAACTCCAGTCTCATCCGGCCGGTCACGCGACCGGCCAAATTTCGTCATTGGTCCGAAAACGGACCGAGGCTTGGAGAATTAGAAATGTCACACACAGTTGAAATCGATCTGGGAGGCCGCCAGATCACCCTCGAAACGGGCAGAATGGCCAAGCAGGCCAACGGCGCCGTCGTCGTTCGTTCCGGCGATTCCGTAGTGCTGGTCAGCGCCTGTATGTCCGAGGAGCCAAAGCCGAACGCCGGCTTCTTTCCGCTCACGGTCGATTATCGCGAATACACGTACGCCGCCGGAAAAATTCCGGGCGGCTTTATTAAACGCGAGGGGCGTCCCTCGGAAAAAGAAATTCTCACCAGCCGGTTGATTGACCGGCCGGTTCGTCCCCTGTTCCCCGAAGGGTTTCTGAATGAAACCCAGATCATCGCCATGGTGCTCTCGGCCGATCCGGAACAGGACCCCAACTCCCTGGCCATCCTGGGCGCGGCGGCTGCGCTGGCGATCTCGGATCTTCCGTTCGAACACATTCTGGGCGGCGTGCGCGTAGGCATGCTGAAGGGCGAGTACATCGCCAATCCCACGTATTCGGAGGGCCGCGAGTCCAAGCTGAACATCATCGTGGCGGCCACTGAAGACGGCATCGTCATGGTGGAGGCGGGCGCCCAGCAGGCCTCCGAAGAGGAGGTGGTCGGAGCCATCGACTTCGGCCACAACTGCTGCAAGAAAATCGCCGCCGCTATCCGTCAATTGGTGGCGAAAGTGGGTAAGCCGAAGCGCGCCTTTGAGTCGCCAGTTCTCGACCAGGCTCTCTACGAGCAGATCTCCAGCCAGGTGCGCGAGCAGTTGACCGACGCCCTGAACACGCAGAAGTACCCCAAGCTGGAGAGCTACAGCCGGGTCCACGAGTTGAAGAAGCAGGTGGTGGAAAGCTTGCCGGAAGAGAAACGGGACGAGGGCAAGAAGATTTACGATGCTCTGAAAGAGCGCATCTTCCGCGACGAGATGCTGAAGAACCACCACCGCCCGGACGGACGCGCCTTCGACGAGATCCGTCAAATCACCATCGAGACCAGCGTGCTGCCGCGCACGCATGGCTCAGCCTTGTTCACCCGCGGCGAGACGCAAGCCCTGGTCACCCTGACCCTGGGCACCAAGGACGACGAGCAGCGCATCGAACTGCTCGAGCCCGGAGAAGCCTCCAAGCGTTTCATGCTGCATTACAATTTTCCGCCCTTCAGCGTGGGCGAGGTCGGCTTCATGCGCGGGCCTGGCCGCCGGGAAATCGGGCACGGAGCGCTGGCCGAGCGCGCGCTAGGGCCGATAGTCCCCGACGAAACCGTGTTCCCTTATACGCTGCGCGTGGTCAGCGACATCCTGGAGTCCAACGGCTCCAGTTCCATGGCCACCGTTTGCGGAGCTTCCCTGGCCTTGATGGATGCCGGCGTACCGCTTCCCACGCATGTGGGCGGCGTGGCCATGGGCCTGGTGAAGGAAGGCGAGAAGTACGCGGTGCTGACCGATATCGCCGGCGCCGAAGATCATTACGGCGACATGGATTTCAAGGTAGCCGGCACGCGCGACGGCATTACCGCTTTGCAGATGGATATCAAGGTGCCGAACGTCACCGCCACCATTATGCGCGAGGCGCTGGAGCAGGCCCGCCGCGGCCGCCTGTACATCCTCGACAAGATGCAGGAAGCCATCGGCCAACCGCGCGCCAATATGTCGCAGTACGCGCCGCGCATTTACACCATCCACATCCCGACCGATAAGATACGCGACGTCATCGGGCCAGGCGGCAAGGTGATCCGCGGCATCATCGAACAGACCGGCGTGAAGATCGACGTGGAGGACGACGGCACCGTGCACGTTTCCTCCGCCGACGAAGCCGCGGCCAACAAGGCGTTGCAGATTATCGGCGACATCACGGCGGTGGCCGAGGTGGGCAAGACTTACCTGGGCAAAGTGGTGCGGCTGGTGGATTTCGGCGCTTTCGTCGAGATCTTCCCCGGCACCGACGGCCTGTTGCACATCAGCGAAATCGCCGAAAACCGCGTGCGCGAAGTGCGCGATGAGCTGAAGGAAGGCGACCAGATCCTGGTCAAGGTTCTGGCTCTCGAAGGCAACAAGATCAAGCTCAGCCGCAAGGCCGTGCTGCGCGAACAGCGCGAAAAGCTGAAGACGAAGAGCTGAGGAACGGTTAGGACCGCGAACAAGGCCCGGCCGGTGGCTGCAGACAGCGCTGACAGTCATCTGCCGGGCATTTTCATTGCCGGCGGTGCGTGACCGGCGCGGCGCATCCAATATGTGCAGGGCGGCATGCGATTTGAGGTTGTTGGTTCTATAGCCAGTACAGAGGTCATTGCGGCCGGCCCAGGCGTGCGTGTTCGCTCGCGCCTTCGTAAGGTTTTACGGCCCTGGCCACTGGCGCAAAATGAAAGGGACTGCCACCGTGCGGCTTCCGAACGGCGCTTTGCGGCGCGTGGAGCTACACTGGTACGAGGCACACGGGATCGGCAAGAAGGACTTGAAAATCAAACGCTATCTGGACGAATGATGAGGGTACAAGCAAAGCCTTTCGCTCTCTGTATCGACAATAGCGATTATCTCGCATCGCTCATTCCCGGCAAGGTCTACCGGATCCTTCCCGATCCGAGAGCGGCCAAGGACGATTTGGTGCGGATCGTCGATGAGAGCGGCGAGGACTATCTGTACCACAAAGACTACTTTGTCTTCCGTGGATTTCCCGCCAGCAGTCAAGAAAAAGATCCTAGCGTTGCAAGTCGCCGCGTAACTTAACTACCGAGACTGACGGCTGCCTCGGCAACTACCTTGCCGCGTGGTGCGCCGACCATACTGGCTCCTTTGCTTGATGTCCTCGCCCTCCAGAAGTCTTAGGTCTTCCACTTCAGCCGGGTTGTAGCCGGCGCAAGGAATTGTAAAGTCGGCGGCGTGTCTGGCTGGCTCAATTCGCTGTCGCCGTGAGTTTGAACGTCGCCGGAGTCGAGGTCTGCGGATTCAAAACCTTGAAGTTGAGTTGGTCGCCTGGCGCGAGGGGACATGCGCCATTTTGGCTCACGTTGGCGATAAATTGAATCCGGTTGGTGGCCCAGGAGAGTAGCGATATAGTGCAGGTGTTCCCCGTGAAGCCGGCGCTCCAGCCTTGCGTGGTGTCGTAGACCTGCAGGTAGCCCGAGGTACCCGTGAAAGGAGTTCCATCCGGAAAATTTCCGAAGCCGCCGCCGATGATGGTGATCGGCGGATTCGGTTGGGCGACGAACGAAGTGCAGCCGGGAGCCGGGCATTGGGTGACAACGCCAGTGATCGTGGGCGGAGGAGGCGTGAAGACGCCGCAGTTCGGCAGCACACCTGGCTGGCCCACCGGAAAAATGTCGCAGCCACCGGGTCCGATCAGCGGACTTGCTTGAAGGGGCAAGCTGGCGGCAACAGGATAGTCCACCGTGGGCATGTAATCGCCCATCAGGCTGCCGCCCGGGGTAGCCGCCGTCGTTCGATATGGCACGAACTGGCCGGCACAGTTGAACGAGCCAGCGGGTAGAATCTGCCGAAGGTCGAGCAAATTCAACTGCTGATACCCCGCCACGGTGGTGAGGTCAAAGGCCGTATACCCGTTCGCCGGCGTGATCCAGGAGGGAATGGGTGTTCCGGTCCCCACCACGAGCGTTACATAGCCGTTCGTGTTTTCCGTGAAAGCCGTGTCCGCCAGGCTGGCAATTGTAACTCCTCCGGGATTTAAAAATGACAGGCTTTCGTAGCGCATTTGCTCGGTTCCGGATCGCGAACAGCCGTTGGTACACGGGGTCGGCGGTACGGTGGGCACACGGAAGCGAATTCGCATGACTTCTCCCGCCGCGGCAAGAGTATTGGGTAGACCTGCCGGCACGCTGGCGACTATGTACGCGGACTCCGGGCTGGCTCCAGGCACATATTGCGGTTCTCGCGACCACGGGAGCTCGCTCTGCGATTGGCTGGCGCCATAGCAGAGTTTCGGCAGATAGGTCGTGTCGTAAAAGGTGTGGGCCTGAGTCTGAGTGTTGTCCAGCCAACCGGTTCCAGTGGTGGCGTTGTCGGTCACGATTTGCAAAGTGTTCAGCGCATAGGCGGCAGGATACGCGCAACCCGAGGCGACGTCACGTACGATGATATGCGGGCTCGTGTTATAGCTTACAGCGGTCAGATCCAGATAGGCCCGGATGAGCACCGCTCCGGCCGTATTTGGGTTGCTGTGCTGCGGTGTGTCGACGATGTGATCCACGAAGCCTGGATACGCCTGAAAAACGCCGGTGTCGCTATTCCAATCTATCCCTGGGTGCCGCTGAGTGCCGTCCAGCGCATTTGGATCGACGTTGTAGCCGTTCATCATACATCCTGTTTCGAGCGTGCCGGGGGTGCCCCCGAAGTTCACGGGCACGACGAATTGCTGGCCGCCGGCGAAGACCGCCCCCGGCTCATACGGATTAATGAACTGACTGGTCAAAGGTACGATGTTAGCGTCTTCAATCGACTGAGAAGGCGCCGAATGTGCGTCATACAGCGATACCGAAAAATATCGCGCGTTGGGGAATGTTCCCAGGATGATCAGTTGATAGCGCGGGTCGACCTTGAAATACGCCTGAAAGTAGAGTGCGTTCAGATCGCCAAATTTCGAATTGCCGTGCCCCTGCGCCAGCGCGATCGTGTAACACGGATTATCGAAATTGCTGAAGAAGTTGCCCGTGGGGAACTGGTTCCCATTGAATTGAGTCGGAAGGCCTGTACAGTCGATGGCATGCGCAGCGCCGGGAAGGAAACTCACGCCCGCAATAAGTAGGAACGTCCTCAGTTTTCGCTTCATCATGGTAGGGACCCTTATCGCCACAGTTGGAGACATACAACCACCTCCATTTTCGTGCCGCGGATTGGGATCATTATACAATGAAACGAACACGGTCAAGACCCAGAAGTCCTTATTAACTTTCGGCGTATTTTTGCATGCCGGACGCTTTAGCACGCTATCGACCATGGCGCACTGTTCGCGTGACACCAAACGGTTTCTAGCGTGCCGAACGGACCTGGCCATGCTCCCCGGTTTCGCTGGCGGAAGCAATGAGAACACTCCACTGTGTAGTGGCGCCTACGTTACGATGGCTGCATGAAACTCGTGCTGGCTTTGGTCGTGACTGCCGTCGCCGCCAACGCCGCCGACACGCTCGCGATCTTCGGACGCACCTGGACAGTACCGGCCCTCTCAGATTGGACCATCGATCGGGACCATGCGGCTCCCGTGCTGCGTCTGAGCGCCAGCCGCGGACCGCTGCCCGGCCCGCGCCGTCCGATCCAGTTCGCGTTAACCGGCCTAGCGGATTACGAGCGCGTGACCGTCGAAGCAGACGTGATGCCGCTCGGTAGTTCGCTGCTGATCGTCTTCGCGTATCGGGATGAAGCGCATTTCGACTATGCCCACCTCTCGACCGATCCCGCATCGAGCCAGCCGGTGCACAACGGCATCTTCCATGTCTACGGCGGCGAACGCGTGCGCATCAGCCCCGACCGCGGTCCGGCGGCCTTTGCGGCTAGCGGCCGTTGGTTTCATATAAAGCTCACGCACGATGCGCTCGCAGGCGCCGTGCGGGTGATGGTAGACGGGCAGCCGCTGCCTGCATTAGAAGCGGTGGACCGCAGCCTGGGGCCAGGCAAGCTGGGCATGGGTTCCTTCGATGAAACCGGGGCGTTTAAGAATGTCACGATCAGGGTTGAATCAGGCCCGCGAAGCCACCCGCCAGTCCAGCCAGCGCAGCCCCCACGATGACCCACACGGTGGCGTAGCGCGTGAACGCCAGAAACAGGAAACTAGCCACCCCGATGGCAATCGGCAGCGGGCCGGTAATGGCATCGCGCGCCAGCGGAATCGTCGCGTTGATCACCAACCCGGCGGCTGCCAGCGTCACGCTCTGAATCGCACTCCTCACGGCGGGACGCTCCGCCCGCCTGCCCAGATACCGCAGCAGCACGATGATCGCGAACGCCGGAGTCATGGCCGCCAGGCAGCCTGCGCAGGCGCCGGGAACGCCGGCAACGAAATAGCCGACGCTGACTACGTAAAGTCCGTTCGGTCCCGGCGCCGTGCGGCCCGCCGCCACGGCGGCGTTCAGTTGCCGGTCCGTGAGTACGCGATGGCGCTCCACCAGGTCGTGCCGCAGAACCGGCAACGAGGTCAGACCGCTGAATGACGTACTGGTGGCTTTCAGCAGTAGCAAGTACAGGAGCGCGACGTTCATTCCGGCACCGGCGCCCGCCAAAAGAATCCCGCCAGCGCGGCCATTCCCAGGATCCAGATCGGCGACATGCGGAAGACGTAGGACAGCAACACCGAGCCGGCCACCAGAACCAGGGCGCGGAGGATGCGCTCGCGCCGCAAGTCGGGGCGCACCAGTTGCCACGCACTCACCGTCATCATGCCCACCGCCGCGGCCAGCGTTCCAGCGATGGCGGCCATCGCGCGGGCGTTTTGTTTGAACGCTTCGTAACCCACGGTAAGCAGCACGACCGCGGCAGCCGCCGGCACAGTGGCTCCGAGCACCGCCAGAATCGCGCCAGGCCAGCCTTTCAGCTCCCACGCCGTGCCCGCGCAAAACGCCAGGATATTGGTGCCCGGTGTGATGCGCGCCAATCCATAAACCAAGCCGTACTTTTCTCGCGAGAGCCAGCCGTGGCGCGTCACCAGCTCCGATTGCAGCGCGGCCATGGTGGGGTCGCCGCCGCCAAACGTCAGGCTGCTTACGCGCAGGTAGATCAGAGACAACCGGCGCAACGAAAGGGAGACCATGCGTAGTACTCTACCATCGCGCGTGGCGCACGCTTCAGCGTGCGCTACCCGGCTCCTCGTACGCATGCCAAAAAGAACATAAGTGCTCTATCTTGTTTCAAACAGCGACGAACTCAGGTGCCAAACGAAGTGGCGTTGGGCACTCCTGGCTGCACGCCGCCACCGCCGCCGCTCTATACTGTTCTTTGGCTCGACATCATGTCCTCCCTCTGGCGGGATCTTCGTTACGCGGCGCGAAGCTTGTGGAAGAGCCCTATGTTCACCGCCGTGGCCATCGCTTCATTGGCGCTGGGGATTGGCGTGAACACCGCCGTGTTCAATCTGGTCAGCGCCGTGCTGCTCCGCCCGCTGCCGGTTCCCAATCCCGAGCAACTGGTTTCGATGTACACGTTGGACCGAAAGAGCCCCGGATTCCTTTCCTGCTCGTATCCGAACTATAAGGACTACCGCGACCACAACAGGGTTTTCTCGGGACTTCTGTTATTCTCCAGCCTTCCGGTCAATCTTACCGGCAAGGGCGAGCCTGAAGAACTCCCGGCACAGATCGTATCCGGCAACTACTTCGACGTTCTTGGCGTAAAGCCGATTCTGGGCCGCGCGTTTGTCCCGCAGGAAGATCAAGTCCCCGGTGCGCAAGCCGTGGTGGTGATCAGCTACGCTTTTTGGACGAACAGATTCGCCGCCAGCCGCCAGGCGATTGGATCGGCCGTCAACCTGAACAATCATCCGTACACGATTGTGGGCGTGGCTCCCAAGGACTTTCACGGGACCAACGCGCTGGTGAATCCGGACTTCTGGCTGCCCATGATGATGTACCAGCAAGTCTTCCCGATGGCAGACTGGTTCGATCGGCGCAGAGCGCTCTTGTTCAGTCCGATCGGCCGGCTCAAGCGGGGCGTAAGCCGGCAACAGGCCGAAGCCAATATGAAGGCGCTGGCGGCCCAGCTCGAACAGGCGTACGCGAAAGACAATCAGGGCCGCACGGTGGTTCTAATCCCGCTGGCTCAAGCGCTCATTAACCCAAATGCTCGCGGTGCATATATTCTGGGGGGCGGACTGGCTCTCGGCGCGAGCGGGCTGGTTTTACTCATCGCGTGCGCCAATGTCGGCAACTTGCTGCTGGTGCGCGCTGCCGGCCGGCGAAAGGAGATGGCTCTTCGGCTGGCTTTGGGAGTGAGCCGCGGGCGCTTGATCGCGCAATTCCTTACGGAGAGCACCTTGTTGTCGATAATTGGAAGTGTAGTGGCCCTGGCATTGGCGCGCTGGGCACGCGATCTGCTGTGGACCGCACGGCCGCCCTGGATGCTCAGCGGCGATGCCGGCCCCAGCCTCGACAGCCGGGTGTTGGCCTTCACGCTGCTGCTCGCTGTGCTTAGCGGCGCTGTTTTCGGACTGGCGCCCGCGCTGAGGGTTACCCGCACCGACCTGGCAACCGAACTGCGGGAACGACGCAGCCCGTGGACTAGTGGGGGCCATCGTGTGAGTCTGCGCAGCGTTCTGGTGATGGGCCAGGTGGCTTTGTCGGTCGTGGCGCTAACGGGTGCGGGCCTCTTGATGCGCAGCCTGCACTTCGCGCAAGGGATTAGCCCCGGATTCGATGCCGCGCACCTGTCCACGCTTTCGCTGGATAGCAAAGCCCGCGGGTTCAGTGAAGCGGCGGGCCATGAATTCCATCGGCAGGTGTTGGAGCGCGTCCGAGGACTTCCCGGAGTGGAAGCCGCGAGCCTTGCTGGCATAGCGCCATTCGGTATCGCGCGGGCTCGCAGCATTTCCGTGGAGGGACAGGATGCCGCGGGACCGGGAATATTAGCCCTGATCGATTCCGTGGAGCCGGGATATTTTCAGACGGTCCGCATTCCAGTGCTGCGCGGCCGGACATTCACGGACGAAGACGCGCCGGGCGCTCCCCGCGTATCGGTCGTGAATGAGACCATGGCGCGGCGGTTTTGGAGTGGGAAGAATCCCATTGGCGCGCGACTGCGCCTCTTCGGCGAAAGCTCACCCGTGGAGATCGTGGGTGTGGTCAGGGACAGTACCTATATGACCATGGGAGAGCCGCCCCGGTTGATGGTCTATCTATGCCTGCGGCAGAACTATTCGCCTACGGTGACTCTTTGCGTGCGGACCTCCGGCGACCCGCAGGCCATACTTGGACCGGCGCGGCGCGAAATCCAAAAACTGGACCCCGGTATCCTGGTATCGGACCTGCAAACCATGCCCCAAATCATTCATGAATCGCTATGGGCGCCGCGTCTGGGAGCCATTCTGTTCGCGGCGTTCGGCGCCCTTGCGGGACTGCTCACCGTGGTCGGTATTTACGGAGTGATTTCCTACTCGGTGGGTCAGCGAACCCGCGAGATGGGGATCCGCATAGCGTTGGGGGCGCAGGCCGGAAACGTGTTGCGCAAGGTCCTGGCGGAAGGCATGATTCTGGTTGTCTGGGGAATCGTGCTGGGCCTGTGTGCGACGGTCACGATCAGCGGGGTGTTCTCCACTATGCTATTCGGCGTAAGCAGCCGGGATCCATTGACACTCGCCGTGGTGATCCTGGTTCTGCTGGCGACGGCATGGGCTGCTTGTTACGTGCCGGCTCTGCGCGCCACGCGCGTCGATCCGATGATGGCTTTGCGGGACGAATGAAACGTCAATGACCGGATGCGCTCGACCCGGCGCCAGCCGCCGTCTGCGGCTTCGCGAATTTCTCATCGTCGATCGGCACGTTCTGCTGCACTTCTTTGATTTGAATCGTGAAGCGCCCGTTGGGCCGGGCCAGAGTCCAGCGGAACGGCAGCTTAACGCCGTCCACTTCGCGATAATCCGCATAGTCGATTTGAGTGGGGTTGCGGCCCACCGGCGTATCGGCGTAGCGCACCAGCCGCAGGAGGAACCCGGATGACTGACCGAAATAGAGTCTCACGGGTGGCTGACCCTGGCGCACGCCGATTACGGCATAGACAGGCTGATCGCCGATTTTGTCCGGATGTCCCATGCGAAATTGGCTGAAGATCTCCTTCGCATGCGTCGCGAAGTAGAAATCGGCATCGAGCTTGACGGCCTCGACTTCCGCGCCCTGCATATCGCGCGCGGGCCGGCCCGTGTTGCCGAGCCATCCGACAGTACCGTCGAAGGCCGTGACGCTTTCGCCGCGGTCCGAGTGCGTCACGGACATGCGCTTGTTCGGGGCTTTCGCAAAAACCTCTATGGGCGATTCGTGGCCTCCGAATATGATGTTGCCCTTCTCGACGCGGCTCGATATCTTATGGATGGCTTCCGCGCCGCCCAGCGCCGCCACATATTTCTCGAGAACCTGTTCCGCGGTAGGCGTGGCGGCCGCGCCGGCCGCTGTGGCTGCCTCGGCGTGCTCGGATTTCTCGTCCTCCGTTAGGACGGGCGGCGTTCCCACCGGGTCGTTGGCGCCCCGATGACAGGAATAACAGGTCACTTCGCGGTGGCCGCCGAAGTTGTCCTTATTGATCGCCAGCGTCATGGCGATCATCTTGCGCGCAGTCTCCTTGTGTGGCTTTTCATCGGAGTCGAACTTGCCTTGCACATGGCAGAAGTCGCATTCCACTCCGAGCGAGGCCGATATGAACTGCATGGCAGGCATCAATTGATCGGCCGGAGTGCCCTGGAGAGCCTTAATATTCTTGAAGACCTGCTCGGCGGTTTTGGCCGGCGCCGCAGAAGCCGGCGCCGATTGTGCCCGCCCTTGTCCGCAGGCGGCCCACGCGAACACCGCTCCTGCGCAAAACACACTCCACGATTTCAGATGCATCTGTCTCCTCCTGGGCCGGGTCACGGCAGCCAACGCTAATCTGTTTCCTTCAAGACTACCATCAGGCGCGACTGGCTGTCCCGAGGGACCCTGCGCCAGCCGGACTGCCGACGGCCCTGACTGTTTGTTACGCATTTGTAACGCATGTGTGCGGTAGAGTGGAAGATCTGCATGAATCGGTGGATTGGCGCGTTTCTCCTGGTCTTGTCCCTTGGTTGCCGCATGATGGCCCAGCAGGACACCTCCGACCCCCCAAGCGATGCTCCGGCTTTCGAGAACTGGAGCCTGTATTATCAGGCGACCTCAATCGGCCAGACGCACGGCACCTTCACTGCTCCCTATACCGGGCCGCTTAGCTTGCAGGATTATCGCGAGAACGACGTATCGCTGACCACCACGCTGTTCTTCGATGTACGGCTCGCCAAGAACTTGCAGTTCGTATTCGATCCGGAGATCGCCGGCGGCCGGGGGTTCAGCAGCGTCGATGGATTGGCGAACCCCTCAAACGGCGAGTTGCCGCGAGTGGCCACCGCCACGCCCAAGCCATATATTGCGCGGCTGTACCTCACTTACGACTTCGGTTTCGGATCGGAGAAGGAACACGTGGAGAGCGATGACAACCAACTGGCGGGCGACCGCCCAATGGTGCGCTACACCATCACGGCCGGCCGCTTCTCTCTCACGGATTTCTTCGACAACAATGCCTACACGCACGATCCGCGCGCGCAATTCATGGCATGGGCGGTGATGTACAACGGCGCTTGGGATTATCCGGCGGATACGCGCGGCTACACCTGGGGATGGGTGCACGAGTTGCACCTGCGCAATTGGTCGTTTCGTTATGCCAGCGCCGCCGAGCCCACATTCGCCAATGGGGGACGCTTCGACCGCCGCCTGTTGGTGGATCTAGGCACCGTCTTCGAAGGCGAGCGGCGATACTCTTTGGGCAAGCACCCCGGTACCATCCGGCTGCTTGAGTATTTCAATCACACACATTCGGGCAGCTATGCGGATGCCATCAAGCTGGGGGAACAGACCGGAACGACGCCCAATGTGGATGCCGTTAAACACTACGGCACGCTGAAATACGGGACGGGCGTCAATCTGGAGCAGGAGATCACGCGCGATACGGGCCTCTTTGTGCGCCTGGGGTGGAACGACGGCAAAACCCAGGATTTCGCCTTTACGGCCATCGACCGGCTGGCCAGCGGTGGCATATCGGTCAAGGGTACCAGGTGGAAAAGAAAGGAGGATGTAGCCGCCACATCCTTCACCGCCAGCGGGATCTCCGGTGTGCATGCCGTGTACCTGGCGCGCGGCGGCCTCGACTTTCTGATCGGAGACGGGAGGCTTAATTACGCGCCGGAATACGTATGGGAGAGTTACTACAGCGCCAAGCTGTTCCGCGGTTTTTTCGCCACCTTCGACCTGCAGCACGACAACAACCTGGCGTTTAACCACGATCGCGGGCCGGTCTGGATCGAGAGCGTCCGGTTGCACATGGAGTTCGGACTGCATCCGCTCACGGCGAAATAGGGATCGGCGGGCGCGAGGGGGCGAGGGATAATGGTAGTTGCTCCGGCGCCAAATGTCACTCAGTCCCTTCGCCGCGATGGCCGTGGTCGTGGGAGCCGCACTGACCGCCTGGCCGGTCGAGCCCGTGTACTTCATGCCCTCTCACCGTCTGCCGGGTATAGGCGCTGGTCGCCAGGAGTTGACCGAGGAAACGCTGGCGCGGCGTACGGAGGCCATGGTCCAGTCGCAGACTTTCAGCATCATGCGTGAGCCGCAGGCGCTGGCCGGCGCGCGGCGCATCTGGGGCGACGATTTGCAACGGCTCTTCCAGGATGCCGAGCGCAAGAGCGGCTTTCCCGCAGCGGTGCTGCAGGCCATCGCTTACCTGGAGAGCTGGGGCAATGCGAAGGCGGAGAGCCCTACCGGCCCACGCGGCATCTTGCAGATTGCCGAAGCCACCGGCAAGCGCATGGGGCTGCGCATTGTCTACTCCGTACGCCACCAGACGACCAAGACGAAAACGGCGGTACGCGATAAGCATGGCAAGCTGGTGTATCGCACGGTGCGCCACAAGACGACTTACACGGTCCTCGTGAGGGACGATCGCCTGAAGCCCGAGAAAGCGATCCCCGCCGCCGCCCAGTATCTGGCGGGTTTGGAGCAGCGCCTCGGCGGCCGCGATTGGGCTATCTGGGCCTACCATTGCGGCGAAGGCTGCATCGCCGACATACGGTCGATAGCCAAAGCCGCGCAATTACCGGGCTACCCTCCCGCCACTGTCGCCGCCGTTTTCTTCGGATGCAGCCCGGTGTGGAATCGCGCGTTATATGAAGCCATTCACGCGCAGATGGAGCGCGACTACTCGCCGACCTACTGGTTCCGCGTGATGCGGGCGCAACAGTTGCTGCGCATGTACCTGGACGATCCCGTGGAATTCCAGGATGTGGTGGAAGAATACAAGTACCGGACAGATACGACCCAGAGAGCGCCAGACCGCCTTTCGGCCTGGCTGAAGCCGCAAGATCTGATTTACGAAACAAGCGATGCGATCCACAGCGACGGGGGCAAGCTGGTCCGCGCTCCGGATGACCCGGACTTTCTCGGCTACCGTGTGGCCGCCCCGCTCGCCGCCGAGAATGGCAACAGGCACCCGGAGGCGCTCCCCTCGACGATAGGGACGCTGGCCTACATCGCATTCGAGACGCGCAGACTCTACGAGGCGATGCGCGCCGCTGAGGAGTTTGTGCCACTTGATGTGACGGCACTGTTTCTGCCGGCGAAAGCGGGCCGCCCTGGCGATGGCGCAAGTGGCGCGAGAGCTTCAGACCACGCCAGCGGGCAGGTATTCGACATTTCCGTGGCGCGGCTCCCCGTCGGCGAACGGGAATGCCTCCGGTTCGTGCTCGACGATCTGGGATGGAGCGGCCATCTGGGTTTCATCGAGGATGGGAAGCAGACGCTGCACATAGGCTGTTCGCCATCGTCGCGCGATTTCTTCGCGTCCGTGTTCGAGGATGAGCAGGCTGTGCTACGCGACCGGCGGGCGGCGCCGGCACCCACGGAGGCGCATTGAGGCCACGGTGGTCAAGGTTCGTTTCCGTCGCAACTCGCGAATTCGTCATGCGAATGTAATGTGCGAACGCAGTACGATGTCAGGATGAGGTTACCAGCGGCGATCGCCGTGCCCAGTGGGAAGTGGATGCTCTGGTTTGCGTGTTGCTGCGCCCTGGCTGGCTCGGCGGCCGGCTGGCAGGCGCGACAACCGGGAGCCATCAAACGCCTGTACGTCGAACCGTTCGTCACCAAGGTAGGGGCGGAAGAGCTGCGGGCGGACGTGATCGCGCAACTCCGGAAGCTGAGCTCCGTCTCGCTGGTTTCAGCAGAATCCGGCGCGGATGCGATATTAGGCGGAGGCGGAGAGATATGGATCAAGGGTTACCGTTATCGTGGCCTCTACCCGCGGTCCGGCCGGATGGAATCCGCCGGAACGCCCATCTATGCAGGCTACCTATCCGTAGAATTGCGCGATCCGAAGGGCGCGACCATTTGGTCGTACCTGGCGACGCCGGGGCCAGCGGCTGCGGACGTCTCCAAGGATCTCTCGAAACGGATCGCGAAGCATGTGGCGGAAGCGTTGGAGCAAGGGGAAGCGCCATCCGTAGCGGGTCCCCTGACGCAACCCACCACAGTCCTGAAAGGGGCGGGCGCCACGTTCCCGTATCCGGTCTACGCAAAATGGATCGTGAACTACCGGCGCGAGAATCCGTCTGTCGAGATCGCGTATGACGCGGTCGGGTCGGAAGCGGGGATTCGCAAACTGCTCGCCGGCGCTGTGGATTTCGGCGCTTCGGACAGTCCGGAGGCCGTTCACGAAATCGCTCCCAGCGAAGAAGACCAGTATTTGCTCTTTCCGACGGTGGTCGGCGCGGTGGTTCCCATCGTTAACCTTCCCGGTCTCTCGAGCGACATCAAGCTTACGCCGGAAGCCCTGGCGGGCATCTATCTCGGGAAGATCAGGAAATGGAACGATCCCGTCTTGCAGAATGCAAATCGAGGCCTGCGCCTTCCGGATCTGGACATAGTAGTGGTTCATCGAGCCGACGGCAGCGGCACCAGCTATGCCTGGACCGATTACCTATCCAAGACCAGCCCTGAGTGGAAAGCTCAGGTAGGTTCCAGCCTGGCTCCCAAGTGGCCCATTGGCCGGGCCGCAAACGGAAACGACGGCGTGGCTCAACTCGTGAAGGAACTCAGCGGGTCGATTGGGTATGTCGAATTCATCTATGCGCTGCAGAACCATCTGAGCTACGGGAAAGTCCGTAACCGCGATGGCGAGTTTGTGGCCGCCAGCCTGGAAAGCATCGCCGTGGCAGCGCGCCGCTCGGTCGAGATCGGCGATGACTTCAAGGTCTCCATCGTGGACTCTCCGGGAGCGGGCGCTTACCCGATAGCGTCGTTCACCTGGTTTGTCGTTCCCGCGCACATAGCGGACGGCGCCAAGCGAAACGCGATCGCGGGTTTTCTGAGGTGGATGCTAGGCCCCGGCCAAACGCAGGCCGCTGCACTAGGGTATCTGGCGCTCCCCAAGGACTTCGTGAGCAAAGAAGAGGCGGCCATCGCCAGGGTCCGCTGACTTCGCCCGCAGCGCAGAGCAGTGGCGCGAGGAAGCGCGGTGGTTTAGAATCGGAGAGTAACCCCGCATTCGGGCGCGTAGCTCAGTTGGTTAGAGCGCCTGCTTCACACGCAGGAGGTCACAGGTTCGAGTCCTGTCGCGCCCACCATGCAGACTTGCAGTTCTCTCTTCCGCCTCTGGGGCCTGCCAATCAAAGTGCCGCAATGCGGCCGGTTCATCAACGCGGCCGACGCGCTGATCTGGGTCGATTGGCGCGGTCTGTACTACCGGCAGTCGTTATCACAAACTTCGCCGTGGTTGCCCAACTTATCGACGATTCGCCAATTCGTAAGTACGAAGTCGATTTTGTTCTTGAACCGGCGGAAATCCGCCTCGCCCGCCCTCACGCCGCCGCCGGCTGGAACTTCACCGACACCAGCTTCGATACGCCCGGCTCCTGCATAGTCACGCCGTACATCGCCTGCGCCGCCTCCATGGTTTTCTTGGAGTGCGTGATGATGATGAACTGCGTGTGCGTGGACATCTCCCGCAGCAGGCGCGTCAGCCGCTCGATGTTGGCTTCGTCGAGCGGCGCGTCCACCTCGTCCAAGATGCAGAACGGGCTGGGTTGATAGCGGAAAACCGCCATTAGCAGGGCCACCGCCGCCAGCGCCTTTTCGCCGCCGGAGAGCAGCAGCACGTTTTGCAGCTTCTTGCCCGGGGGCGAAGCCACGATGTCGATGCCCGAATCGGCCAGGTTGGTTTCGTCCGTCAGCCGCATCTCGCCTGTGCCGCCGCCGAACAGCGTCTGAAAAGCCTCGCGGAAATTCTGGTTGATGCGCTCGAAAGCCTCGGCGAATTTCTGCCGCGAAACCTGGTCGATCTCGGTGATGGCCTTTTCCGTGTCGCGTATGGAATCCAGCAGATCCTGGCGTTGAGCGCTCAGGAAGTCCTGCCGCTGCTGGGCTTCCTGATACTCTTCCATGGCCTGCGCATTCACTGGGCCCAGCGCCTCGATGCGCGCGCGCACTTCCTCGTAAAGCCGTTCGGCCTCGACGATCGCGTCCGCATCCGGCACAGTCTCGGCACCGGCCGTGAGTTCCTCCACCGGACAGTTCAATTCCTTGCGGCTGGTCTCGTCCAGATACTTCAACTCGGCCTGGCGCTTCACAAGCTCCACTTCGATTTGCGAGCGGTTCTGGTAAGCTTCTTCCACCTTTATGCGGAGCTGCTTCAACTCTTCTTCCGCGGCGGCCAGACCTTCGCGCATGCCGGCTTCCTCGGCGGCGAGTTGGTTGACGGCCGCCTCCATTTGCAGCGCCTGCTCGGCGAGTGAGGCTAGCTTCCGGTCCAGCTCGATGTTGTCGGCCAGCAGGCTCGCACGGTGCACGCCCAGCCGCTCGATCTCCGCAACGATCTCGCCCAGCCGCGACGTAGCTTCTTTATGCTGAGCTTCCAGCCGGCCCATGGCGTTACGCTCTCCGCGATGCCGCTCTTCCAAGCCGGCCAGCTCCGCGCGCAACGCCGAGTGGTCTTCGCCCAGCGCCGCCGCTTCGATTTCCAGCTTCTCCAGGAACTGCCGCTGATCTTCTAGCTCTTGCTCGCGCTGCTCGCGCAACTCTTCCTTTTCCGTGACGGCCTGCTGGCTGCGCTCGCGCTGTTCCTCGGACCGCTCGGCATCCCGGCCCAGGCGATCCAGCTCCAGCCGCGCGACCGAAAGCCGCGAGTTGACGCGGTTGGTGTCGTCCGCCAGCTTGCGCATTTCGTGTTCCAGCGCGACGCGGTCTTTTTCACGGGCTTGCTGCACGCTGCGCAAGCGCTCCAGCTCGCCTTCGAGGATGCCGATCTCGCGATCCAGATCCTCCAGCCGGGTCACCTGCTCGTCGAGCGCTTTCTGCTTGCCCTGCAGGACCACGCCCAGCTCGCGGGCTTCGCGCTTCATGGCCAACGGGCCGCTGGCGGTCTTCTTCCCGCCGGTCACCGTGTGACCGTGATAGCAGACCCCGTCCGTCGTCAGGAAGTAAAGGTGCGGATAGCCGCCGGCCAAGCGCTGCGCCGATGCCCGGTCCTCCGCGAGGAAGCACAACGAAACGCGCGGCAGCAAGGTGCGCGCACGATCCGTAAGGCCATTGGTCAACCGCAGCGAATCGCTGAGCCGCGACAAAACGCCGGTATCGGCGCCAATGGGCGGCTCCGGCAAGTGCCCGTTCCCGTTTCCGTTTCCGTCCGGATGCACCAGGAAAGTGACGCGGCCGTCCAACTCCGCGCGCAGGAAATCCAGACCGCGATCGGCTTGCGACCAGTTTTCGACGACCACATATTCCAGCTCGTCATGCAGGAATTCTTCCGCCGGTTTTTCGAACTGCGGATCGACCTCGACGAAATCCGCCAGCACGCCTTGCGGACGCAGATCCTCCGCCTTGCCCTTTTCGAGCGCGGCAAAAAGGCGCTTTACCGATTCGGTGGTATAGCTGCGGTGCGCCAGCACCTCCTCGAGCGAATCCTTGCGCGCCTTCATCTGGGAGCATTCCGTGCGCAGCGCGTCTATCAGGCCGCGCACTTCGACGGCGCTCTGCCGCCGGACGCCCAGATCCTCTTCGGTGCGCCGGCGCTCGCCAGTGACCGCCTCCAACTCGAGCTGACGTTGCGCCATGTCTCCCGAAAGAGCCTTGCGCGTCACGGCCAGCCGCTCCAGCTCCGCGGTGGCGACCTGCTCCTCTTTCTGTGCGCGCGCGGTTTCGCGCTCGATGCCCGCCAGGTACTCGTTCATTTGGGCGAGCTGGTTCTGCAGCGTGGATACTTCTCCCAAAAGCCGCAGCACCCCCGTTCGCCCAGCCTCGATGGCCTGCTCGCGCTCGCGCACCGCCGCCTGCAACTCTTCCCGCAGACGGTTCTTCTCGATCATGCGGTCGCGCGCCTGGGCGATCTGCTGTTCGAGCGTGGTGACCTGGCGCTGATGCGTATCCAGCTCGGCGCCCAAGCGGCTGAGCCGCACTTCCAGTTCTTGGGACTCCCGCTCGGCCTGGGCGATGCGCTGCTCGATGGCGCCGCTTTCTTTCACTTGCGATTCCAGCCGTCCGCGCGTGCGCTCGGTTTCAACTTGCCCCTCGGCCAGCTCCCGCCGCATCTCGGTGAGCTGCTGTTCGGTCTGATAGCTCTGGCCTTGCAGTTCGCCGTGCGCCTGCTCTTTGGCCGCCACCTGGTCGGAAAGTCCGCGCAACTCCGTGGACACCAAGTTCAAGTCCAGCGCCGATTTGGCGGCTTCCCGCTCCAGCATGCGGAACTTGCCCGAAAGCGCCACGCGCAGCCGGGTATCCATCTCGGCCTTAAGCTCGACGTAGCGCCGGGCCTTGGCAGCCTGCCGCTTGAGCGAATTCACCTGCCGGGTGACCTCTTCCAAAATGTCGAAGACCCGCGCCAGGTTCTGCTTGGCGCTCTCCAGCTTGGCTTCCGCCAGCCGCTTTCGCGTCTTGAACTTGGTGATGCCGGCGGCTTCTTCGATGACCGCCCGGCGGTCCTGCGGCTTGGAGCTGAGGATCTGGCCGATGCGCCCCTGCTCGATGATGGCGTAGCTCTCCGGCCCCAGCCCGGTTCCCATGAAGATGTCTTGAATATCGCGCAGGCGGGCCGTATGGCCGTTGATCAGGTACTCGCTCTCGCCGGAGCGGAACAGCCGCCGCGTGATGGTGAATTCGCCATTCTTGTGTTGCGGGGCGGCGATGGGGATGGGAACCGCGTGCGGGGTGTGGCCGTTGGCGCCCGCTGCGGCGGCCATCTCGTGCGCTTCCTGGTAAATCATCGGATCCACCAGCGTCATGGTGACGGCCGCCAGCCCCAAGGGCTTGCGATCGCGCGTGCCGGCGAAGATCACGTCTTCCATACGCGCGCCGCGCAGGGTCTTGGCCGACTGTTCGCCAAGCACCCAACTGATGGCATCACTCAGGTTAGATTTGCCGCAGCCGTTTGGCCCCACGATGGCAATCAGGCCGCCGCCGTTGAAGCGGAGCTCCGTACGGTCACAGAAGGATTTGAAACCCTGAATCTCGACGCGCTTTAGTTTCAGCAAAACCGTTTCCTCGACTTGCTCGGGGGATTCGTAACTATACTAAACTCGCCGGAGGCAAAAGTAAAGTGCATTCTACACTGCAAAAAGGGTTCAATCGGAATCACCCCCAAGATGTTGTATCCTATGTGAAATTTGGTTGGCAGGGGAAAGCGCCTGTCCAACCTATCTGCCTTTCTACCCCAGCGACGGCCAGTGCGGATGCCGTTTTTCCTGAAACGCCCGTATGCCCTCCTCGAAATCCGCGCTCCGGAAGACCTCGTTCCGCATCCGGCGGGCTAGGGCGCCGGCCTCTTCCCAGCTTTTTCCGCGCGCTTCCCTCACGAAAGTCAGGCCGCTGCGGACCGCCGTCGGACTGGCCTCTGCGAGCGCGCCACCGATCTCCCGCGCATGCTCCATTAGACGGGCGGACTCCACCACGTGGTGCACCAGCCCGTACTCCCGCGCCTCGTGCGCGCCGAAGATCCGCCCGCTCAGCGCCAATTCGGTTGCACGCCGCTCGCCCACCGCCGCCGCCACGCTTCGCGAGATCACGAATGGCCAGAGCCCCAGCCGGATCTCGGTAAGCCCGAACGTGGCGTCCTCGGCAGCCACCACGATATGGCAATTCGCGGTCAAGCCCGTGCCTCCCGCCAGCGCAGCGCCATGCACGGCGGCCACCAGCGGCTTAGTCATACGGATTCCGGCCGTGAAGATGCGTTCGTGAACTTCGTTGATGGGTCCACTGGCGGGCGACAGCACCTCGTGCAGATCCATGCCCGCGCAGAACGATTTTCCGTTGCCGCTCAACAAGACGGCGCCCACGCCCGGGTCCGCTTCGGCCCGTTCCAATGCCTCGCCGAGCGCACCGCACAAGTCCAGATTCAGTGCATTGCGTTTGTCGGGCCGGTTCAGCGCGAGGTGCAGCAGCCGGCCTTCGCGGCTAATCTGTAAGCTCTCCGTCATCGACGTCGATCTCCATAGCTAAAAGCGCCGCGCCCAGGGTCTTGCCCTGCGCGTCGGTGCGCAGCGAAACCGTGCCGCCGCCACCGAGGCCGCGATGCAGCAGCAGATTCAAGGCGTGCAGGTTGGGCAGCTCGAACCGGTCCACTTCTCCCATCACCAGCTCGCCGAAGTAGCCTTTCACGCGCGCCGGCGTCACCTCCCGCAGCAGGATCGGGTAGTAGCTCGGCAGCCATGCAATCACCCCGATGTTGGCGATGTCGCCCTTGTCTCCCGAGCGGGTGTGGGCGATGCGCGAAAGCGGCATCTTCATTCCACGACCTCCACGCGCGTGCGGATCTCCCCGCGCGGAATCAGTGCCGGCCAGTACGCCACGATCTGGCGCACCTCCGGCCGCCCTTCGCCGTATCCCGTGCCCCCCGGCGGACCGGTCAGGACCAGCGGGATCATCTCGCGCGTGAAGCGATCCACCGCGCGCTTATCGGAACCGCGCACGCTGATGCGCACCTGCACCTCCGGCGGATCGTGGACTGGCCGCGCCGCCGGTCCGTGACAGGCATTCACTCCGAAGTACTCGCTGTGAATCTCATCGAAGTGCAGGCCAAGCTGTTCGAGGCGCTGCCGCGTAATGCGGTCGGCCACGCGCGCTTTCTCAACCGCCTGCGGCCAGGAGTAGACCAGGGTGCCGGATGCCTTCCAGCCGGCATCGTAGCTGATGGAAGCCTTCAGCATAGGCGGCCGTGCCCCGCCGCGCACGCCGAAGCCTCGCACGCGATCCGGGCCGGTATCTTCAAGCTGGATCGAGGTGAAGTCGGCCACGACATCGGGCGTGATGTATTGCCTGGGGTCGCCGATCTCGTAGAGAAGCTGTTCCTTCACGCCGTGCGAATCGATGCGTCCGCCGGTATCCGGATGCTTGGTCACCACGAACCCGCCGTCCGGCTCGGCTTCCACGATGGGATAGCCGATGTTGGCGAAGTCGGGCATGTTCTGCCAGTCCACCTGGCAGTTTCCGCCACTGCATTGTGCGCCGCACTCGATGATGTGTCCCGCTACAATGCCGGATGCCAGCTTGTCCCAATCGTCGGGAGTCCAGCCGAAGCGGTGGATCATGGGCGCGAGCACCAGCGCGGCATCCGCGCAACGTCCGCAGATCACCACGTCGGCGCCGGTGGCCAGCGCCTCAGCCAGCGGGAACGCGCCGATGTAGACGTTGGCGCTCAGGATGCGATCCCGTATCGTCGCCAGCGGCTCGCCGGTGTCGATATTCCGCATCTCGAAGCCCTTACCCAGAAAGTCGTCGATGCGATCCAGCACGTCGTCGCCGAGCACTACCGCGACCTTCAATCCGGGCGCCGCCTTCCGCACGGCCCGCGCGCAGGCGACCGGATTCACGCCGCCGGCATTGGCGACCACCTTGATGCGGCGCTCCTGCAGCTTCTTCGCGATGCGCCCGATCAGCGGCGGGAAATCGCGCGCAAACCCAAGCTGCGGATCGGCCTGCCGCTGCTTCTGGAGGATCGACATGGTGACTTCGGCCAGATAGTCCAGCGTGAGGTAGTCGATCGGACCGCCGTCGACCAGGCGGACCGGCGCTTCGAGCCAGTCGCCCCAGAAGCCTTGACCGTTAGCGATGCGAATCATAAAAAACAAAGCAACCACAGATGGACACAGATGCACACAGATAAAGACCGGTTTTATCTGTGTGCATCTGTGTCCATCTGTGGTTCCGTTTCATATTGTTTCGAGGATCAGTTGTTGCCCGCGTGGGCGGTGCAATGTCACTTCCAGGGCCATCGTGAGCACCTGCCGGGTATCCAACGGGTCGATTACCGCGTCACAGTGGCCCCGCGCGGCGGCGTAGCGTGCGTCCAGCCAGTGCTCGTAATCTGCTTTGGTTTTGTCGATGGCGGCTTGGAGCTGCTTCGGCAGCGGCTCTCCGGCGGCTTTGAGCTTCTCCAGTTCGACCGAAAACAGCGCTTGTACCGCGGAATCGCCTTCCATGACTCCTATGCGCGCGGTCGGCCAACTGAAAGTGAAATTCGGCTCGAAGCCCTGTCCCGCCATGGCGTAATAGCCGGCGCCGCTGGCGTGGTTCAGCGTCAGGATGATCTTCGGTACGCTGGTGCACGACATGGATTCCACCATGTCGGCGCCCGCGCGGACAATGCCGTCGCGCTCGGCTTCGGGCCCTACCATGAAGCCCGAAACGTCCTGCAAATAAATCAGCGGGTAACCCAGGCGCTCGTTCAATTCGACGAAATACGCCACCTTGCGCGCGGATTCCGTGTAGACAATCCCGCCTATGCGGGGCCTTCCTTCGCTGCGCAGGAAGCCGCGGCGGTTAGCGATGATGGCCACCGGATGGCCAGCCAGGCGCGCGTTGGCGCAGAGCATCTCCGGCGCGTACTCAGGCTGGAATTCGGTGTAATCGCCTGCATCGAAAATGCGGAAGATGACTTCTTCGATATCGTAAGGCAGGCGGTGGTTCTCGGGGAGCACTCCGTAGATATCGTCGGCGGAGCGAGCGGGCGGTTGGCAGGCGGGTGGGGCCGGCGCTTCCGCCTGCCAACCGGGTAGATCCCGGAAACGCTGGCGGATGCGCGCCAGGCACTCGGCATCGTCCTTGGCCATGTAGTGCGCCACACCGCTGACGCTGGTGTGCAGACGCGCGCCGCCTATGGCTTCGGAATCGACGACCTGGCCGGTAGCGCCTTTGACGAGGTTCGGGCCTCCCAAGCCCATGAAGCTCGTGCCTTCGACCATGATGATGTAATCGCTGAGCGCTGGAAGATAGGCGCCGCCCGCGATGCAAGGTCCCATCACGGCGGCAATCTGCGGCACACGGAGCTTGCGCCGCATAAGAGAATTATAGTAGAAAATGCGCCCGCCGCCATACTGGCCCGGAAAGATACGGTCCTGGTACGGCAGGTTCACGCCGGCCGAATCGACCAAATAGACGATGGGGACGCGGTTGCGCATGGCGATTTCCTGCGCGCGCAAGCCCTTGGTGACGGTTTCCGGCCACCACGAGCCGGCCTTCACCGTGGCATCGCCCGCGATGATGACGGCGTAGCGGCCCTCGATCTTGCCGATGCCGGTGACCGAGCCCAGGCCGGGAGCTTCGCCCTCGTACTGGTCGTAGGCCAGCAGCAGCCCGATTTCGAGAAAGGGCGTGCCGGGGTCGAGCAGCGCCGCGATGCGCTCGCGCGCGGCCATCTTGCCAGCGCGGTGCTGCCGCTCGATCTTGGCCGGACCGCCGCCCGCGCGCAGGCGGTCTTCGAGCTTCTTCAGTTGTTCCACCAGGTGGCGCATGTGCGCGATGCGCGCGACCTTGGATGCAGGTTCGGAGATTGTGTCCACGTTATGTGATCGTAGCGCGAATGGAGGGACGGAAGCGGCCGGGCGTACGTGGCCCGGCGCGAAGCCGCAGAAAGGCTTGACGCAGATCAAAAATAATCCGATCCTGGAGTCGCAGGTCGTATTATCTTTGATACGGAAAGTAACAAGATTCGGAGGCTAAATGTTGATCACCAACCATAGTAAAAAGCGCGTTGCCGCTTGGATCATTCTACCCGCCGGTCTGCTGCTCGCTCCTGTTGTGTGTTTTGGAGTATCTCATGCCGGAACTACGATTCAGTTCGTCTCCCTCGACAAAAACCAGCCGTTCCACGTCTCAGGGACACTTTACTTGCCGGAAATCTGTTCAGCCCCATGCCCGGCAGTAGTCCTGGTTCACGGGACCACGGGAATCGACTCGCGGGGCGCCTTTTACCGGGAATCGATCCTGGGTGCGGGAATGGCGATCTTTGAAGTGGATTTCCGGACGGGGATTTACACTTCCGCCCTGGACCGCCCGCACAACGATACATTCTTGCCGTTGGCTTTTGCGGCGTTAAAGGAATTACGAAAACTACCAGCCATCGATCCCGCTCGCATCGGCATCATGGGGTTCTCGATGGGGGGCGGGATCACATTGCGGACGGCTGTGGAATCCAACCGGGAATCGTGGATGGGAGTGGAGAAGGGATTCGCGGCGCATGCGGCATTCTATCCGGTGTGCAAACCGTTCATAACCAGCCTCGAGAAAAGCCACAGCCGGCTGACCGGAGCGCCGATGATCGTCTTTTATGGGACGGAAGACGCTTATGGCGAAGGCACCGCCGTTCCGGAACTGAAGCGACTGTTGTGGAAAAAGTACAATTTTGAACTCAAGACAGTCGAATACCCCGGCGCTTCGCACGGTTTCAACCGCAATGGGCCCCCACTAAGCTACACTGACCCGGCTGCCAAGGGTGGGAAAGGCTATATCGCGTGGGACGCAGAGGCTGCCAACGATTCCCTGACCCGGGTCGTAGCTTTTCTGAGGGAAGCCTTGGCAGTCAAGTAACGCGCAATTGGAACTTATCCCGGGCCGGCACCAGGGCCACCGAGCCGGCCGTCACTGGCAGCGCAACAGCATCAATCGCCGGGCCGGGATCGCAGACCGATGGGAGGGAACAGCAGACCTGCGGGCGCGCTAGGAAGGCCGGTGAAGCCGGATGTACGGGGCCAGAACTTCTCCGGGTAATAAGCGAGCAGCAGAGCGCCGCCCTGCACGGTTTCGATCAAGCGCCGCGCGATCTCGGGGCGCACCGCGGGGCACCCCCAGCTTCGCCCAAGGCGTCCTTTGCTCCTGCCCACCCGATCGTTGACGTAGTCCGCTGCGTGAATCACGATGGCGCGCTCAATGCTATTATCGTTCACGCCCTTTTCCAGGCCTTGCAACCGGAGCGATAACCCGTGTGCTCCGAGGTACGTATTGCCGGTCAAAAACGCTCCGAGGCTGGACATCAGACTGCCTGGCTGGTTGGAAAACCGTACAGCACGGTTATCGCCGCTGTTTTTGCCGTGCGCCACCAGTTCCTCGAACAGCACGCGGACGTGGTTCAAGTCGAAGACCCACAGGCGCGGCTCGGTGGACGGCTTGGTGTAGTCGATGACCATGAGCACGTCTGAGCGGACAGGGAGGCCGCTGGCCCGCAATTTCTCGAACGCGTTCACCGCCGTGTGCAAGGCTTCCGGGTTGATGCGGGGCGCCAGGTTCAGGAGAGCGCTGAAAAGGGTTTCGGAGGGCGCCGGCCGGGCGGGTCCGCCCCATACCGGAACGAAACCGGCAATGCCGCAGAAAAGGAGAATGCCTGTAAGAAGCCTGTTTCTCGACAACAGTCACTCCGCGCCGTGTGGCCACGGCACCCAGTTCACGTGCAAGACTCCTTTATTATACCCGGTTCGCGCCGGCCGTTGCTTGCGGGTAGCCGTTGGTTATCTCATTTCATCGGCGAGAAATCGGCCGGGTCCATAAAAACGGACTCCACCTTGCTCACGATCTTGCCATTCGCTTCCGATTCCTTTTGCACTTTCTGCCACTCCGGATCGTTGCGGAAGGCGTCCCAGTTCTTCTTGGCTGCCTCGCGGCTGGGATGCGCCAGCACGTATATCAGAGTGTTCTGCGACAACGGCGCGTCCTGCGGCACCCAATAGGCGATACTGGTCATTCCGTGTTTTTCGAAGATCTGTATGGTGTGGTTGCGGAAGCGCGCCAGCAGGTCGGGCAGCTTGCCTTCAAAGCAGGTGTACGTGCGCAGTTCGAACACGCGTCCGTGCTCCTGGGCACTGGCTGGCGGGATCACGATGGAAGCGGCGACGGCGGCCGCGAGCGATAGAACGGTTTTCAGCGACATGCTGTCAGTTTACAATGGTGCACGGCATATGAAACTCTCTTATCTTCTGATCGCCGGATTGGCCTTCTCGGCAGCGCTACCCGCCGCGGCGCCGCCCACGGTTCGCGAAGCGCAAGCGTTTATCGACGATGCCGAAGCCAGGCTGCTGCCTTTATTCGTCGAAGACAACCGCGCCAATTGGATCAAATCCACCTTCATCACAGACGACACCGAAATCCTGGCCGCCAAGGCCGATGAGCGCCTCATCAACGCGACCGTCGAGCTGGCGAAGAAATCCACCCGGTTCGATGCGCTCAAGCTCCCCGACGACGTCGCCCGCAAAATGAAGCTGCTCAAGCTGTCGCTGACGCTGGCTGCGCCCGCCGATCCCAAGGAGAGCGAGGAGCTCACGCGAATCGCGGCCGCCATGGAGGGGACCTACGGCAAGGGCAAATATTGCCCCGCGGGCAAGAGCGAGTGCCTCGACCTGGAAGACCTCACGCGCCTGATGGCCACCAATCGCAACGCCGCCGAATTGCTGGATGCCTGGCGCGGCTGGCACGCCATCTCGCGCCCCATGCGGCAGGAATTTGCGCGGTATGTGGAACTCGCCAACAAGGGCGCGCGCGAACTGGGCTTTGCCGACGACGGCGCCATGTGGCGCGCCAAATACGACATGCCGCCCGACGATTTCGCCAGAGAGCTGGACCGGCTTTGGGACCAGGTGCGGCCGCTGTACGTCTCGCTGCACGCCTACGTGCGCACGAAGCTGCGCGAGAAGTATGGCGCCGATGTGGTGCCGGCGGATGGTCCGATTCCGGCCCACTTGCTGGGCAACATGTGGGCCCAGACCTGGGATAATGTCTATCCGCTGGTAGCGCCGCGGGATGCCGACCCCGGCTTCGATCTCACCGAAATCCTGAAGAGCCGCAAGACCGATTACAAACAGATGGTGCACTACGGCGAGCACTTCTTCACGTCGCTGGGCTTCGCGCCGCTGCCGGAGACTTTCTGGGAACGCTCTCTGTTCTTGAAGCCGCGCGACCGCGACGTCGTCTGCCACGCCAGCGCCTGGGATATCGACGCGGTGGACGATGTGCGGCTGAAAATGTGCATCGATATCACGGCGGAGGATTTCCTTACCATCCACCACGAACTGGGCCACAACTTCTATCAACGCGCCTACGACCGGCAGCCGTTCCTGTTCCGCGACAGCGCCAACGACGGCTTTCACGAGGCGGTCGGCGATACCATCGCGCTGTCGGTCACGCCCGCCTACCTGGTCAAGATCGGCCTGCTCAACAAGGTGCCGGATACTTCGAAGGACATCGGCTTGCTGCTGGCCAAAGCGCTTGAGAAGGTGGCGTTCCTGCCCTTCGGACTGGTGATCGACCAGTGGCGGTGGAAAGTTTTCTCGGGCGAGATCCCGCCGGAAAAGTACAACCAGACGTGGTGGGAGTTGCGCCGCAAGTATGAGGGCGTGGCGCCGCCGGTGGCGCGCAGCGAGGCGGACTTCGACCCGGGTGCGAAGTATCACGTCGCCGCCAATGTCCCCTACATGCGCTATTTCCTGGCGGACATTCTGCAATTCCAGTTTCACCGCGCGCTATCGCAGATCGCCGGCTGTAAGGAGCCGCTGAACCGCTGTTCCATCTATGACAACAAAGAAGCCGGCCGCCGCTTCAATGCCATGCTGGAGATGGGGCTGAGCCGTCCGTGGCCGCAAGCGCTGGCTGCCCTCACCGGGCAGTCGCAGATGGATGCCACGGCTATCCGCGATTACTTCGCGCCGCTGCAGAAATGGCTCGATGAGCAGAACAAGGGCAAGCCTGTGGGGTGGTAACAGGTGGGAAGGCACTTTCGCCAGCCCACTGCGCGCTATTCAGCTGCTTTTGCGGCCAGTGTGTCGATCACTGCGATGTTCGTCGCAAGTTCGGCCGTCAGATTGTGCCGCTGCCTTAGGAAGTCGACGCTGTTGTAGGTCACCCAGACCTTGCCGGCAGCATCTTCCCAGACCAGGATTTTCATGGGAAGGTCGAGCGCGATCGTCGGGGACGCCAGCATCAGGGGAGTCCCGGCCTTCGGGCTGCCGAAGATTACGAGCTTGGTGTTGCGCATCTGCATCCCGGCCTTTTCAGCCTCGCCGCTGTGATCGACGACCGCGAAGATCTTCACTCCCTTGCTGTCGAGGATGGTCTTCAGTTTCGCAACCGTGGCATCTACATCGTGGTGGCTCGGGATGGAGATGATGCCGTGGGTGGTGGCTTCTGGCATGGTGGACGCTCCTTGAAGATATTCTACGCCGGGGCCGCGAAACCAAACCGGAGCGGCTTCGTTCGGTCGCCAGGATTGTGATTGAAGGCTCGGACCTAGCGAAGTATCAGTCCTTCGCATTCGCTCCAGTTCCCGCTGGATACGAGATCCGGGTCACAATCGGCTTCGGGTGGGCCTTTCCGTTCGCGGCGTAGGTTTTCTTGACGAAGTGGAATGTCTCGCCTTTTGCTGAAACCGTCCGTTGCTCGTCAAGCGTCAGCACATATTCTTCAAAATCTTCCATCGCTGAGAACACCGCCGTGGTGACCTGGAATTTGAGGTTGAACGTGCCGTGAGACAAGTCGAAGATCGCCAAGTTTACTCCGGTTGACGCTCCACCTCCAAAGTCCTCCCCTACGAGTACCTCTTCGGTTCCGTCGTCGTTGATATCGAGAAAGCGAATCGAGGTAAATGAAGTGAAAGCAAACGACGTCTTGTCGAAGTGGGCGAGGATGCGATCACCGGCGTCAGACGTCAGAAGTAGCTTACCGACCGCCCCGCAACAGTGGGCCGGCTTAGCGTCAGGAAAGGAGTAGTTTAGGAACGCCACAAGAACGGGCTCGACTTCCAACCTTCCTTGCCAGCGGTAAAGCCGCAACCGTACCTGACGTTTGTCGGATAAACGGTTCTTCGGGGGGGCCGTAATATCGCTGGCTGGCGTTTCTTCGTCCTTTGAAACGGATCCGATAACGTCGTATCGTCTCTCGCCCTCCAGAGCATCTGTTAGCTCATTGGAAATTGCACCCAGCGTATCGAACCCGATCTCTTGCTTATTAGCGCCACCGGGGAGTGATTGCTTCGACTCGGTCGCAGCCGGGGAGTTAGAAATCCGTGCGTTCGGAAATGCGGTGTGGAGTACTCGAAGCCTGACAGTTTCATCCGTCACGAGTTGAGCGGCGTGGGCCGAAGAAGCGCCAAGAACGAAGAGGGCCGCCAGCACCAAACAGTCTTTCGCGTCGAGCCGCTTCGAGCAAGACAATTTATCGACGGACCTTGAATCGTTCCGGCACATCCAAGTTATAAGCGTAGCAACTTGCCGGCATGGATGCCGAGGCAGGAGAAACTGAACGGGTGCGAAACCAAACGGGAGCGCCTTCGTCAAAACAAACCATGGATCAACACACGGCCGTCGATGGATCTCCACTAGCTCCCGAATCCATACGGATGATGGAGTATCTCAAGGCTCGCGCCGCGGAATTGAGCGCCGCCGCGATTCGCCAGCGGATACGCACTGCCGCACAGGAGTTGGAGAACGCCGTCGCGTCAGTCAGCGCATCTGAGGCGCGGCTCTGTCCGTTCGCCGGGAAATGGACCGTCGCGGAAGTCGTCGATCATATCCCGCAGACTCAGGTGCGCGGCACGGAAGAACTGCGGCATCTGCTCGCCGGCCGGCGTCCGCCGCTGCCGCCGGTGTATGAAGCGCTGCAGTCGGGCGCAGGGCAATGGGCGCCCTGGGATCTGCTCGTCGACGAGTTGCGCGCCGCTAACCGGGCGATGGTGGAATTGTTGGAAAGCTCTGCCGACGAAGCGCCCTCTCCGCAGTCACCGACTGTCAGAACGGTCGTAGTGGCGCTGCGGAAACTGGAAGACGGCCGCACTGAACCGCAGATATTCTTCGCCGAGCTTGGATGGAAGGAATACGCGTTGCTTCAGCGGCTGCATCTGCTCGACCACCGTAGGCAGGTCAACAGCCTGAAACCACAGATGCACACAGATAAATACAGATAGAACTGGTTCTTTATCCGTGTGCATCTGTGTCCATCTGTGGTTCCATTTTCTTGTTTACTGGATGATGCGGCAGCGGGCCGTCTGCCCTCCTACGTTCAGTTCGATATCGCCGGCGGTGGCGCGCGTGAGGGTAAGCTCGACGGCTTTCCGTTCGCCTGGCCGGAGGGAGACACGTTCGAATCCTTGTAGCTCGCGCACCACCCCCGGATACTTCGCGTACAACTGGACCACCTCGTCGCCCGCGCGCTTGCCGGAGTTCTCCACCTCGACTGACACCTTCACCTGGGTGCCGGCGCGCGCCTCGGCAGGCGCCTGCAGACTCCTGTAAGAAAATGTCGTGTAACTCAGCCCATAGCCGAACGGATACAGCGGCTCACCATCGAAGTAGCGATAAGTCCGGCCCTTCATGCTGTAGTCGTCGAAAGGCGGCAACTGATCTTCCGACTTATAGAAAGTCACCGGCAGCCGTCCCGCCGGATTGTAGTCGCCGAAGAGCACGTCGGCCAGCGCCGCGCCGCCGGCCTGGCCGGGATACCATAGCTCGACAATGGCGGGCACGTGTTCGCGCGCCCAGTTCACGGCCACGGCGCTGCCGTTCAACAGCACCAGCACCACAGGTTTGCCTAACGCCGACACGCGCTCAAGCAACGCTTCCTGCACGCGCGGGATATCCAGGCGCACGCGATCGCCGCCGCTGAAGCCTTCCACCTTCACGCGCATCTCCTCGCCTTCCAGACGCGGCGAAAGCCCCAGGAACATCAGTACGACATCCGCCTGCCGCGCGATCTTCAAAGCCTCGTCTTCGTAACTCGCATGCGGCGGCGCCCAGACCAGGCGTATATCCGCATCGCCATGCACTTCGTGGAAATCCACGCGTATAGGATACAGTTTGCCCGCCTGTAATTCCACGGTCTCCCACTCATAAGCCCGCTCATGCACGTTGTCGCGCGCGACCAGCGGCTTACCATCCAGGTAGACTTCGTAGGCGTTCAGACCGGTGGCGCCCAACTGGTATTTGCCGCTCGCAGGAGGCGCCAGGAAGCCGGTCCAGCGCACGCCGAAGTTGTCATCGTCCATATCCGGGCGGGGCGCGCCGTCGCGCCAGTCGAAGTCGACCTGCGGATCGATTTGGGTGAACAACGGCTGCGGATTCGCCGGAATCACAGCGGCGTTGCGCATGGCTTGCGAGACGAAAGCCTGGCTGAAATACGCGCGGCCGTTGAAGTTGGCGGTCTTGAAATACTCCGCCTGAAGGCCGTTGCGCCGGTCCGCGCCGTTCGATGTGAACAGCGCCGATTGCGGCACGGTCTCAAACAGCGGCATGCCCTCGGCCAGATCGGAGCCTCTGGCGTAGAGCACCTTCGTCTCCGGCGAAACCTTCTGGCGGATTCCCGCGAGCGGCGTCACCGGATGCGACGGCTGACCGTTGTAGTTGCCCAGCATCACCTCGACGGAATCCGCGTTCGGCCCGATCACCGCGATGGTCTTCACGTGGGGCGAGAGCGGCAGAACGCCGCCCTCATTTTTCAGCAACACGATGGATTTTCGCGCCGCTTCGAGCGCCAGCGCGCCGTGCTCCGGGCTTTCATTCACGCTATAGGGGATGCGCGCCCAGCGCACCATTTCCGGCGGATCGAACATGCCGAGCTTGAAGCGGGCCGTCAGCAGGCGGCGCAAGGCCGTGTCCACGTCTGTTTCGGCGAGCAGCCCTTGCTGCACCGCGGGCACAATGTTCTCATATTCCAGGCCGCAATCCAGATCCGTGCCCGCTTTCACAGCCATGGCCACGCCTTCGGCCGCATTCTTCGCCGCTTTGTGCCCCTGGTAGATGTCGCCGATCGCCCCGCAGTCGGAAACCACATAGCCGGAGAAGCCCCACTCCTTCCGGAGGATGTCGTCTAACAGCCGCGGATTGGCGCAGGCGGGCAGGCCATCCACACTGTTGTACGCGCACATCACCGAGAAAGCGCCGCCCTCTTTCACGGCCGCCGCGAAGTGCGGCAGGTAGGTATCGCGCAAGTCGCTTTCAGACACGCGCGCGTCGAATACATGGCGCGTGGATTCCGGCCCGCTGTGCACCGCGTAGTGCTTGGCCGTCGCGACGGCCTTCAAGTAGCGCGGATCGTCGCCCTCCAAGCCGCGGATAAATTGCACCGCCATGCGCCCGGTGAGAAACGGATCTTCGCCGTAAGTCTCCATGCCGCGACCCCAGCGCGGATCGCGGAACAGGTTGATGTTGGGAGTCCAGAACGTCAGGCCCTGGTAGATGCCACGCTTGCCGCGCCGCACGAATTCATGATGCTTGGCGCGCGCTTCGTCGGAAATCGCGGTGGCCACGCGAAACAACAGCCCGGTGTCCCACGTGGCGGCCATGCCGATGGGCTCCGGGAAAACGGTGGCGTGTCCCGCGCGGGCGACGCCGTGCAGGCATTCGTTCCACCAGTCGTAGGCCGGTACGCCCAGCCGCTCGATGGCTGGCGCGGCGCTCAACAACTGGGCAGCCTTTTCCTCGAGAGTCATGCGCGAGAGCAGATCGTCCACCCGCTTTTCGAGCGGTTGGCTGGGGTCCTTGTAGACCTGTCCAGCCAAGGGCAGGCCTACGGCAAGGAGGAGAACCAGATGTGATTTGGTCATTCCCTATAGATCATAATGCAAGGCATCGCCCACGACTATCGGAACATCGGATACACTAAGGCTGAAATGAAACAAAGCCTTTTCGTCCTGATCGCGGCCGCGATGCTGCTCGCGCCGGCCCTGTCGAAGAAAGAACAGCCGTTCGCCGGCCGGTGGGACCTCACCATCACTACGGCGAAAGATACCTATCCTTCCTGGATGGAGTTCACCGAGTCCGGCGGCCAGCCGGCCGTGCGCGTCGTGGGACGCGTCGCCAGCGTTCACCCGGCCACCGATGTGAAGCTCGCCGGAGAGCACCTGACCTTCACTACGTCCGAGTGGTTCGATAATGAAATCAAGGTCACCTGGGACCTCACTGCGTCCGGCGGCAAGCTCACAGGCACCCAGCAGCGCGCCGATGGCGTCGCGGGGCAAATTGCCGGCGTGCCTGCACCGGCGTTGCGGCGCAAACCGCCCGCCGCGTGGACTAAGCCGGAGCCTCTGTTCGACGGAAAAGATCTCGCGGGATGGGAGCCCGACGATCCCGCCAACAACCATTGGGTGGCACTCAACGGGGAAATGGTCAACCAGGCTGCCGGCGCCAATATACGGACCGCGCGGAAATTCGACGACTTCAAGCTGCACATCGAATACAACTGCCCGCAGGATGGGAACAGCGGCGTCTACCTACGCGGCCGGTATGAAGTTCAGGTCGAGTATGAGAAACCCAGCGAGAATGACAAGTTTCACGCCATGGGCTCCATCTACGGCTTTCTTGCGCCGGCGGTTGAGCTGCCCAAGACGCCTGGCCAGTGGGAGAGCTACGATGTGACGCTGGTCGGGCGCACGGTAACCGTGGTGCGTGACGGCAAGACTACCATCGAACACAAAGAAATTCCCGGCATCACCGGCGGTGCGATCAACAGCCATGAAGGCGAACCCGGACCGCTGTACATACAGGGCGATCACACCGGCGGGATGAAGTATCGGAACATCACGATTTCGGTGCCGCAGCACTGAGTTATGCCACTTAAATTCTCAACGTCGTACTCTGAAGAGTCCCTGGCGGCGTTTCGCTCCTTAAAGAAACTCGCCGAGGGCGCCATGGCGCAGGTGACCGAGGAACAGCTCTTCGCTACTCTGGACCCCGAGGCCAACTCGATCGCCGTTATCGTCAAGCATCTGGCAGGCAACATGCGCTCCCGCTGGACTGATTTTCTGACCAGCGACGGCGAGAAGCCGGACCGCAATCGCGACAGCGAGTTTCTGGACCCGCCGGCGACTCGCGCGGCGTTGATGGAGCTGTGGCAGGCAGGCTGGGATTGCGTATTCAGGGCGCTTGAGCCGCTGACGGATGCGGATCTCAGCCGGCAGGTGACCATTCGCGGGGAAGCGCATTCGGTGATGCAGGCGATCACCCGGCAGATTGCGCATTACGCGTTGCACATCGGGCAGATCGTGCTGCTCGCCAAACATTTCCAGCACAGCCAGTGGAAGTCGCTGAGCATCCCGCGGGGCAAGTCGGCCGAGTTTACTCAGAGGGTTCAGGCGGGGGAAGCGAGCCAGCGGTAATACGGCGAACTGAAGTTCGCCGCAGCACACTGAAGCGTGCGCCACGCGTCACACAATCACAGCCGCAAAAAAGCCATCGCCGGGGTCGATTCCGGGGACGCGCTGCGTGGTCTCGATCACCGCGTGCGAAGGCAGCGCCCATACCACGTCTTCGTTCTCTTCGCGCTCCAGCGAGCAGGTGGAGTAGACCAGCAATCCGCCCGGCGCCAGCGCGCGGCGCCCCTGCTCCAGCAAGGCCACCTGCCGCGCATGCAGATCCGCCAAATCGTCAGGCCGCAACCGCCACTTGATCTCCGGATTGCGAACCAGCGTGCCGGTGCCGGAGCAGGGGGCATCAATCAGGATGCGGTCGAACCGGCGGTTGAAAGGCAGCGGGCGAGTGCCATCCAGGACCACCAGATCAATGCCCAGAGTTTTGAGCGCTGCCAGGCGTCGCCCGTGGATGTCGCAGGCGATGGCGCGCACGCCCGAGGCGAGCGCCTGCGCAGTCTTGTTGCCGGGCGCGGCGCAGAGATCCAGAAACGTCAGGCCGGGCGCCAGGCGCAGCAGCGGCACGATCGACTGCGATCCGATGTCCTGAATGCGGCCAGTAGTCGCCTCCACGTAGGTCTCCGGCACGCGCAGGTTCGTCCGCGCGATGGCCGCGGCGGTTTCGGGACCGTATTGGCGATCCCAACGTTCCAGCAGCCATTGCGGGTGCGAAAGCTCTGTGGCGCGGTCGGGCCACGCCACGGGATCGCGGTCAACCTTGCGCAGAACCGCGTTGGCAAATCCGGCGGCGGAGCGTTTGCGGGCGCGCTTGATCAGTTCGACGCTTTCTGAAATCGCGGCATGCGGCGGGATGCGGTCGAGATAGCGAAGCTGGTAAATGCCCATGCGCAGCGCCACGAGCACCGGCTCGTCGAGTCGCGCCACGGGCTTGCCGGAATAATGCGCGATCAGGTAATCCAGTTGGGCCTGGTAGCGCAGCACGCCGAAGACGATCTCGGAAGCGAGCCCGGCATCGCGGGAATCAAGCTTGGTGGCGCGGGCGGCCAGAAGGTCGGAGGCGTAACCGCCGCGGCCGGTTGCCGTCAGGATTTCGAACGCCAGGGCGCGCGCGGGAGACACTATTTGAATGTAACGCGGCGAATGTTGGTAGGCGGAAGCGCCAACCCCTAGGGTTTGGCGCGACCGGCCAGGCGAGCTTTGCTCGCCTCTGCGCCGAGCGGGACCAAAGCGAAGGGTGCCCCCGGCCCCCGGTGACAATCTTCGAAAAGAAATCTTAGCCCGATATTCCAATCACCTACATACTTCCTTATCCCCACAGAGCCGGAAAGCACCTGCCCCCGTGCTAGCGTGAGTGCAGAAGAGCGGGGCCACGTTTATTAGGTGGGCGTAACCGGTTGGGCAGGCGCTTTCGCCTCCCAACCCGCTTGACGGG